>ERZ839947.263-NODE-263-length-78458-cov-8.404092_pt1 | contig 78458 bp, 72 predicted proteins | sample MGYA00519908_ERZ839947 | MGnify/ENA primary metagenome ERZ839947 (study PRJEB31850, sample SAMEA3708857) | human gut metagenome | biome: human gut; feature: human-associated habitat; material: faeces | place: China | collected 2014 ... | reverse complement strand
AGCTTTCTCGAAAAACAAAAGGAAGTTCAAATTGGGAAAAGGCTAGAGTAAAAGTAGCAAAATTGCATGATAGAATTGCCAACCAAAGGCGCAATTTACTACATCAAGTAACATGTCAACTTATCAGAAAGTACGATGTAATCTGTCTTGAAGATTTGCAAGTTGAAAACATGATGAAAAATCATAAATTAGCAAGAAATATAGCTGATGTCAGCTGGTCAGAGTTTATGAGACAACTAACATATAAAGCCAAATGGTTTGGCAAAATTATTGTCAAAATAGATAAATTTTATCCTTCAAGTCAATTATGTCATGTTTGTGGGTATAAAAATACTGAAGTAAAAGACTTAAATGTTAGAAAGTGGAACTGTCCTGAATGTAAAACACATCACGATAGGGATGTAAATGCAGCTATAAATATTAGGAATGAAGGATTAAGAATATTAACATAGCTTAAATCTTAAATAATATATACAAGAACCGTAGGAACTACGGGGATAGCTCGGAGATACTGTATTCATTAGAATACTTGACCGAGAACCCTGCGACTTTAGTCGTGGGAGGTTCAGAAAAAGGAGCATAAGATATGGATGTTATTGCGTTAGTAGGACCAAGTGGAACAGGAAAATCCCATAGAGCATTAATGGTAGCAAGACAAAATAAAGCTGATGCCATTATAGATGATGGGATTTTGATAAAAGACAATAAAATCATAGCAGGTCATTCTGCGAAAAGAGAAGCAAGTAAAATCATGGCGATAAGACGAGCTGTTTTTGTAGTGCCTGGACATGCTGAAGAAGTGAGAAATGCTATAGAAAAAGAACAGCCAAATAGAATTTTGATTTTAGGCACTTCTGAAAATATGGTGCATCGCATTGACAAAGCTTTGAATTTGCCACCAATTAGCAAAATTATCAATATAGCAGATATTGCTACAAAAGCAGAAATGGCAAAAGCTCAATTTTATCGCAACCGTGAAGGTAAACATATCATTCCTGTACCAACTATTGAGTTAAAACCACATTTTTCAGGTTATTTGATAGACCCAATACAATCATTTTTTAAAAAATCAAGTACAAAACGCCGTCGTTTAGGTGAAAAATCCATAGTACGACCAATTTTTAGTTATTATGGAAGACTTATCATAGATGATGCTGCAATTTTATCCATTATTAAGCATATTGCTAAGGATAAAGATTATGATTTTAAAGCTTCACACATACATGTTGACCATGTTTGGGAAAAAGGTGAAGATAAAGGTATAAAAGTTTCTTTTGAAGTAGTTTTAAATTATGGAAGTCATATTCCAACAATGATACAAGGCATACAAAAGAAGATAAAAGAAGTTGTAGAATATATGACAGGTATGTTTGTACATGATGTTGATATTGTAGTAAAGGGTTTAAAATTTAATTGAGTTGAAAGTACATTAGGAAAGTAATAAAATATATACTAGATATTTTAAGAAATTTTATATTAGATGAGCAATTTTTATTGCTTATCTAATAATCATTTTAATTTATGGACTATTAAATATATTTTGTAATATATGTATAATTTAATTAAATTCTTTGACTAGGATAAAAAATAATGATATATTATAAATATAATTTAATAAATTATAGATATTATATATAATTAAATCGCCCCTACAACCTCCGATTTTTTTCGGGGGGGGGTAGGGACGATTTTTTTATTAAAAGGGGTGGATGATAATGAATAAAAGCATTAAATTGACAACTATGATATGTTTATTATGCTCTGGATCAGCAATGGCAGCCTCGCCAATACCAACTTTTGATAAGGAAGCTGTAACAACTAATCCATATAATAGAACAGGACAACAAGAAGTGGTAGATAGTAGTAAACTACAAAAGGAACATTATCAAGAAGGTAATACAGGAACAGAGGAAGATCCTGCTTTTTTTGTAAATGAAATTAAATTAACAGGATATACTTTGCCAGATAATGATGGAAAATTAACAGCTATACTGGATAAATACAGTAAACGAAATGTAAAAATAACTGAATTATCTACATTAACTAGTGAACTTAATGAATATTGTAGAACATGTGGATATACAGTACCGCAAGCAATAATACCAGCACAAGAAATTAAAGATGGAATATTAGAAGTAAAAATATATGTAGCATCATATGACCAGATAAATATAGTAAAAAATGAATCAGACGTAGCAGATAGAGTTTTAGCAAAGTACATAGATTATTTAGCAGATGAAGATGTAATATTAGATAAAAAATTAGAATTAGCAGTGAATAACATCAATGATTTACCAGGGGTTATAGCGACAGCTGTATTGAAACCAGGCTCTAAAGCAGGAACAACAAGTATTGATTTAGTTGTAGATAAAAGACCTGTTTGGAATAACTATATTTTTGTTGATAATGGTGGAGGATATTATTCTGGTCGTTATCGTTATGGATTTAATACAGAAATAAATAATCCAGGACATCAAGGAGATAAATTTATTATCAATGGTTCTTTGACTAGTCATGATGTAAAGAACTATGGTATACGTTATGAAACTCCAGTTGGTAGTAGAGGTACTAGAGTTGGTATAGCATATAGCCAATCAAATTATGAATTAAATACAAATGATATGTATGATTCACTTGGTAGATCAAAAGGTATTTCTATATATGGAATGACTCCAATATACAGAGATAGAGAAGATAGAGTAACTGCTATTTATGGTTATGATAGAAGAGATATACGTGATGAAATAAAATTTAGAATCTTGCCAGGTATATTGCCGAATATAACTACAGATAAAACTGCAGATGTTTGGCATGTAGGTGTTAGCGGTAGTCAATATAATCCAAATCAATTTACACAGTATGATTTAATTTATTGGTATGGAAATTTAGATACTGATGGCGGTTCATATTTAGATGGTGATTATCATAAATTAACAGCTGATTGGCTCAATATTTGGTATGACAATAAATTCAATTATCGTATTAATATGCATGGTCAGATGGCAAGCAGAGCATTAGATGGTAGTGAACAATTCTTCTTAGGAGGCATGAATGGGGTTCGTGCTTATGGCAATGGAGACGGATACGGTGATGATGCTTATCTTGCTACATTTGAAGTACGTTGCAAAACAGATGTAGAAGGATTAGAAGCGGCAGCATTTATTGATACAGGATATGCTGAAAATAAAGCTGCTAAATATAGTGAACACTTATCTGGTTGGGGCTTAGGACTTCGTTATGCCAAACCAAATGATTGGTATGCTCAGCTTGATTGGTCGAAAAAAATAAATGCACGTGAAGATTGGATAGAACCAGATGACCATAGCGGTAGATGGTGGTTCCAAATGTATAAAATGTTTTGATAGTATAAAGTAGGAGAGGAGAACTATCATGAAGATAAGAAATAAAAAACTATTGACAAAAAGTATTGCTATGGCAATATTTATGAGTTCAACTTTATATACAATGCCAATAACGTATGCGGCATTTAATAATAATACATTACCTGAATATATTAGCGGGACAGGTAATGTTGGGATTAGTCATAATAATAATGTTATGAATGTTTCTCAAACAGAACAAAATGCTGTAATTCAATGGAAAGACTTTTCTATAGGTGCTAATGCCACTGTTAATTTTAGTAAAACAGATGGTGGAAGCTTTAATACATTAAACTATGTTAATAGTGGCAATTTATCCCAGATTTACGGCACAATAAATGCTGATAAAGGTAATATCTATATTGTAAACCCAGCTGGTGTACAAATCGGCAACTCTGCTCAGATTAATGTAGGCAGTCTTTATGTATCTAATAATTTAAATAATGATAAATTAAAAAATACATTTGGGAAAACTACTATTAATAATTTACCTAAATCAACAGTTTCTGGTGGAGAACTAATGAGTTTGGGTAATATTAATGCTACAAATGTTACCTTTGATGGTAACAGAATTGTATTAGATGTAGATAGAGTAAAAAATGGTCAAACTCTATTAAAAGCAAAAGATATCACTATTAAAACAACACAAACAGATCTTAATAATAAAGATGTAGTACTTGGTTATACTGCTTATGATAGTGGTGCAAATCAGACGACTTATGAAAATAAAAATGATGGTACTCCATTAGCAAAATTAGAAGGTGTATCTGGAAAAACTGAACTCACTAAGAAAGATGGTTTTATGTGGGTTAAAGATGGCGAACAATTGCAAGCCATGGATAGCAATTTAAGTGGTAACTATGCTTTCCGCAATAGTATCGATTTAAATGCCACTGCAGATAATACGGTAACATTTGATTCTGTTGGTGATAGTAATAATGCCTTTACTGGAAATTTAGATGGTTTAGGATATGAAGTATATGGTCTTTATATTAATGAACCGGGTGAAGATACTGGTTTATTTGCAAAAACTTATGGTGCCACTATTCGTAATTTTAATCTTATTTCAGGTAGTATTATTAGCGATGAAAATAATGCTGGGGCTGTAGTAGGTAATGCAACTAATACAGTTATTGAAAATGTAAAAAATACTATCAATGTAACAGGAGCAAATAATGTTGGTGGTATTATTGGTACAGGGACAAAGGTTACCTTAAACGGTGTAGTAAACTCTGGTGCTATTAAAGGTAATTCTAATGTAGGTGGTTTAGCAGGTAGTTTAACAGCGGGTAGCACTCTTAAAGGTGAGTCCTATAATTTAGGTGATATAAAAGGCAAAGATAGTAGTTCAAATAATATAGGTGGCTTAGTTGGTTCAGCAAGTAATTCTATAATTGGTAATAAAACAGGTTTTCAGATGTATAATCATCTTGATGTAGAAGGCGGTTATAATGTAGGTGGTATTGTAGGTAATTTAGAAGATGGTTCTACAGTACAAAATGTAAGCAATGACGGCAATGTAAATGCTACTGGTTATACTGATGGTAAGTATATTTATCATACAAATAATTCAAATGAAAAAGAAGGTGCAAGCCAAGATAATGCTCGCTTGGTAGAGAAAGCTGTAAATGTAGCTAATGTAGGTGGTATAGTAGGTAATAGTAATGGTGATACTATAAATGATAGTACAGATACTACAAATACAATAAAAGATGTATTAAATAATGGGGATGTATCTACTGAATTAAAAAATGGTAAAGATACAAATAATAATGATATAAAATACTACATTGCAGGTAATGTAGGTGGTATTGTCGGCAGTGCAGTTAATACAGATATTTCTAATGCTACTAATAAAGAAAATGATGTACGTGGTGCCCATAATGTAGGCGGTATTGCTGGTTATTTGGAAAATGGAACAATAACTAAGGCAATTAATAATGGTGGCGATATTATGGCTACTGGTGCTAGATATGGTGACGATTTTGTAAAAGAATATATAAGACCTGGTTCAAGTATATCAAGTAAGGAATCCTTTATTACAGGGAATATAGGCGGTATAGTAGGCTATATGTATGGTGATAGTGCCTATATTAATACTTCTGCTAATAGGGGTACGGTGCATACAGAAGACATTGCAGATGAAAATAAGGTATTAGATACATCTAAAGCGGCTAATGTAGGTGGTATAGTAGGTAAAATAGATAGAAATAAAACAAAAACTATAGCAGATATCAAAAGTAATAATTCATCGGCAGCTATTAGTGCTTCTTATAATACAGGTAATGTAAGAGGTTATACTGGTGTTGGCGGTGTAGCTGGCATGATGTATAATGGTGAAATTGTTGGTTCTTATAATATAGGTGAAATTAGAAGTACTAGAAAAGATGTAGGTCAATTAGAACCATTAAATATGGGTGGAATAGTAGGCGATTCTACAGAACAGACAAGTGCAAAAATCAGTTTATATGATGTATATAATAAAGGTCAAATCGGTGATGAAGAATTTGTCTATAAAGGTCGTCATGTAGGTGGTATAGCAGGACGTCTATCAGGTGATGTAGAAAAGTCTTATAATGATGGAGATATTTATAATGGTGCTAATGTAACTGGTGGTATAGCTGGTTGGTGGGTAAAAGGAAATATAAGAAATTCTTTCAATACAGGAAATGTAACAAATTACTCCACAACATCTTCAGCAAATGGTTCAAATGTAGGTGGTATAGCAGGTGGTATTGGTATATATCAAAAAGATATAGAGAAATTGATTTTAGAAAATGTATATAATTTAGGAACTATTAGAAGTATAAAAGGTAAAGGGGGAGCTGATAGTACTTTAGGTGGAATGATTGGCGTTTTAGGTGGTGCTGGTTCAGATGGACGTATATCTATTAATAATGTCTATACTTTAGGAAATTTATATGCAGATCAGAATACGTACTTTACATACATAGTATAATAGGAAGAAAATATAATTCTACAAAGGTAGAAATTAATAATGCTTATTATATAACACCTGGAAGTACAGTATTTACGAATTTAGAAAATGATATAAATAATAAGGATGGGTTAGGACATACTACTACAGTTAGCTATAGTAATAAAAATAACGAAAATAGTTATACTGGATTGACATTTATTAATCAAAGTAATAATGAAAATAAAATAGATACTAGTGATAGTAATTTTTCATATACTTGGCGTATTTACGAAGGTAGTACAACTCCTATACTAAATGCTTTTTTACCAGAAACAAATGGTAAATTTGATGGTGAAAATTCGGCAGTAACAAGTGGCTCTATTACTGGTGTTCAATATGGTACAGCATATGATCCATTATTAACAATTATTAATACAAATGACAATATAACCATGAATTGGGAAAAATTAGGTATTTATGGTGATGCTGGTTTAGCTGTATATGGTGGTGGATTGAGTTTAAATAACTTTAAAAACTCCGATAAAGGCGTAGGTTTATTTGGTGGAATTATTTATAGCGATGGTGCTTTAAATATTAAAAGTTATGATAGTGATAAAAACGACAAAAATAATGCTGAAAATATAGGCTTAGGTAGTTTTTCAAAAGTATATGGTTCATCTGTAACTATTGATGCAGGTGAAACAGGTACAGTTGATGCTTATGGTAGTATAATTTCTACTGGTAATAATAATACAGAAGGTAATATCAAGATTACAGGTGCTAATATAAATACCTATGGTGAAATAAAAACAGCAGTAGGTAGTCAAACAACTACTACAACTACTATAGATGGTATTGGAAATACTGTAGTTAATGATTACAATAATAAATTTACAAATGTAGAAGCTCCAAATGCTAAAATGCCGGATGTTGCAGAAGGTTATGCTCATAAAGTTACAGTTGGAGCAAATAGCACAGGAAATGTTTCTATTACCGCTACAAATGGTGATGTAAATATCTACTATGGCAATATGGAAAAAGGCATTATTGATACACAAGGTGATGTAACACTTGTAGGAAATAATGTTTATGTTGATAGTGATATGATCATAGGTGGAAATTTAAAAATTAAAGCTAGTACAAATGGGATATATCAAGATCAAGAAAATGGTTTATTAGAAAATATTAATAATGATGGAGAAATTTTAGTAGATATTTCTAATATAGGTAAAGTACAAGATGCAAATAATGCTAATAAAAAATTACATGATTTTTTACATTCATTTGATAAAGGTACAGATAATGCATTTATTTTTATTGGAAATGAAGATAATATTAAAATTACTGCTGATATGTGGGATAATGATGCATATAATTTATCTAAATATGATATATCTGGTCATGAATTAGCAAAAGAACTTACAAATTTAGACGTTCGTATTAATACAGAAGATAAGAGTAAACAAGAAAGTAATGGAGCTAGAGATATAACTTATATCTGGGTGGCTGATGGAGAACAATTAAAAGGTATACAGGCATTAGCAGAAGCTAATTCTAATGTATTAAATTATAATTTTGCTCTTAAAAATGATATTAATGCTACAGATGTAGATAAATATCAATCTATTGGTGGCAATGGTACAGCCTTTACTGGTAAATTTGATGGTAGAGGAAATCGTATTATCGGTTTAAATGTAGAAAATAAAGATAATAGCAAAACTGATAATGTAGGTGTATTTGGTACTATTGGAGAAAAAGGCATTGTTAAAAATTTAAAAGTATATGCATCTACTTTTAAAGGTTATGATAATGTAGGTGCTATTGCAGGTACTAATAATGGTACGATTGATAATGTAACTACACTTGGTAATACAGTAGAAGCTTTAGGTAGTGCAAATAGTGTTAGCTTAGATGGTACTCCTTTTGATAATACCGATAATATATTTGTAAATGTTGGAGCAGCAGGTGGTGTAGTAGGTACTAATAATGGTACAGTTAATAATGCTACATCTAGAGATAGCGTTATTGCTGGAGAAAATACACCATCAACTACAATATTAACAACAGCAGGTGGTATTGTTGGTATTAATAATGGCTTAGTATCTAATTCACAAAGTCATTCAGCTGTTACTGCTAGTGAAGATAGCACTTATAGTTTAGGCGGTATAGTCGGTGTAAATACAGCTAAAGATTCTGATTCTACGGATAATAAAATAACTGCTGGCTTGGATAATGTAAATGCCTATGGTGTAACTAGTGGTATTTATAGTGAAACTGGAAATAAAGCATATGCAACATCTTCTAATATAGGTGGTATTGCTGGTGTAAATAGTGGTACTTTACATGATGCCTATAATGAAAGTATTGTTAAAGGTTTAAATAATATAGGTGGTATCGCTGGTATAAACTCTGGTGAGATATCTTTAATTGTAAATGGTGCAAGTGTTACAGCTGAAAAAAATGTAAATATTACAGATAGTGGTTCTTTTGTAGGTGGTCTTGTAGGTAGTACAATTGGTAATATATCCAATGGTAGAAATAATGGAGTAATTACAGGCGTTAATTATGTAGGTGGTCTTGTAGGTAGTAATGGTGAAAAAGTTAAACTTACAAATTTAACAAATGATAGCTCTGCTGAAATTATTGGTGAAAAATATGTAGGCGGTATTGCTGGTACAAATAGCGGTAATATTTCTACTACAGATACAAATTTAATCAATCGTGGTAGTATTATGGGCAATCAATATGTAGGTGGTATTGCTGGCGAAAATAATGGCACTATTGAAAATGTAAATAATGATATTGTTTTAAATGCAATAGGTTCAGATGCAAAGTATTTTGGTGGCGTAACTGGTATAAATACTAAAGATGGTACTATTAAAAATGCTACTAATAGAGGTAATATCAATGCTAGTGGAGCTACTTATGTAGGTGGTATTGCTGGTGAAAATAATGGTAAATTAGAAGATTTCAATGGAAACTATGGTAATGTAACTGGCGGAGATAAAGTTGGTGGTGCAGTAGGTAAAAATACTGTAGATATTGATGATGCTGAATTAGTTAATACTGGTAAAGTAAAATCAAACGGTGGAGCTGGCGGTATCTTTGCTGAAAGTACGGGTGATATCACTAATTCAGACCTTAGCAATAGTGGTACTGTTACAGGTGGAAGTCAGGATTTAGATAGTGGTACAGGTGGTCTTATTGGTATTAATAGTGGAGATATTGAAAAAACTTCACTTAGAAATGAAGTAAATGGAAATGTTAGTGGTGTATATAATGTTGGTGGCTTAATCGGTATCAATAGAGGTACTATTGTCGGTGGTAGAGACGATGCTGATACTTATTATAAATACCAGATTTATAATAATGGCACTATTACAGCTACAGGAACTAATTCTACTAATATAGGTGGTTTAATTGGTAAAAATACAAGTACAGGTAGTTTAACTGCTGGATATAATACAGGAAATATTGTTGCTGGTGGTAGTAATAATGTTGGTGGTATTGTAGGTACTAATGAAGGCACTGTAGACCAAGTATTTAATACTATTATGACAGTTACTGGAGAAAATACTATTAAAGGTAAAGATAACGTTGGTGCAATAATTGGTAATAACACAAGTGGTACATTAACTAATGCTTATAGTACAAATGGAGGTATATCTGCTCTTGTAGGTACAGGTAAAGAAAATAGTAATGATTATAGTAAAACTTCTATTTGGAAAACATATACAAAAGATGGTAATGAATATAAAGTATTAAAAGTATTTTTAACAAGTGTAAAATATGATCCTAGCAAAAAACCTAATTTTGTATATAATGGTAAAGATCAATCTGTAAATATTGATGAAGCAATAAAAAATGGAATGCTTACCGATTTATCAGGTAAAGGTTTTAGTGCACATAAAGATGCAGGCTTAATGGGTTCTAATAGTCATAAAGACGCAGGAACATATACCGATTGGCTATATTCTGGACAGATTGCTTCTAGTGGTGAAGGAGAAACATTTAATCCAAATAATCTTGGCTATGATATTGATTTAGCAACAGGTATAAATGATAAAGATAAAATAAAAATAGATAAAGCAAAACTCACTATCACAGGCAATGATTTAGATCGTATATATGGTAATACAACTATTCAAAATGGTGGTTATGGAATTACTATAGATGGTTGGGTTAATGGAGAAGAAGATAGTAATTTAATTGTTTTAGACGGTAATTCAATAACAGATGAAGCATTAACAGGAAATACAACAGGAAAAGTAACAAATAATGCAGGTGATTATACTTGGACAGGAACAATTATCGGTTCAGGTGATGGTCTTAAAAACTATGAATTTGATACTAGTGTAGAAGGAGATTCTAAAGTAAATAAAGCAGATTTAGTAATTGATTTAGGTGATGTAGAACACACATATGGAACACCAAATACAGATGATTATGAAATAGATAAGATTGGCTGGGTAAATGGAGATAATTATACTCCAGATAATTTTATTGTTGGAAATGTAAATGATGAAGCAATAATAGGAAAAGATAAAACTCAGAATGCCAATAATGAAAAAAATCCAAACTATGAATGGACTGCAAATGTAACTACATCTAATGATACTATCAATAAGAACTATAATATTACAGTTAATGAAGGACAATCTGTAGTAAATAAAGCAGATTTAACAATTGATTTAAATGAAAATGTACATCATGAATACGGTAAACCTAATTTAGATGATTATGTAATCACAGGTACAGAAGGATTAACAAATGGTGATGAAGCATTTGAAGATAAATTAGATGTAACAATGACAGAAGATACTGCTTTAAAAGATAATAATACACATACGAATAATGCAGGTGAAAATTATACTTGGACAGGTAATATCAGTGGTTTAGAAGGATTAGAAAATAACTATAATATTACAATTAATCCTGGAAAATCTACAGTAGATAAGGGACATTTAACAATTACAGTTGATGATTCTAATACTACTGTTGGAGATAATCCAAATTATGGCGGAACTGTTGATGGATGGGCAAATGGAGATAATCCAAATGATTTCGATATTAACTTTGGTTTAGATGATGATAGTATTATAGGACAGCCAGGTAAGCATGATGGTGTTATTGGTGTAATTATTGACGGTACATTCTATCCATCTGGTACAGAAGATGATGTTTTTAATAATTATGATGTTACAATTAATGCAGGTGATTTAACTGTATTAAAACCATTTGATATAAATGACAATAAAAATTGGAGTCATTTATATAAAGATGCTCCATGGGATAGAAACCGTGACTTTAAAGAACGTAAAGCAGAATTTAATTTTGTTGATGGTGCTATTCCTCTTGATGAAGCTGTAGAAGAAGTATAATCTAAAAATAAATATAAAAATGTAAGCTAAATCTTTTTTAGGATTTAGCTTACATAAATGAATGTGAGGTATTTTATTATGAATGAGAAAGCACAAAATTTTAAAGACTATTTAGATGAAAAAAATATAACTTGCTTTAGAGTAGAAGAAGTAGAAAATGATAAATTTAATGCTGTAGTATTTCATTCATCAATAAATATAAATGGTCAATTATTACCAATGGGAATAATTTTAGATGATAGTATTTATGGAGTAATTCGTGTGCAGGTTGCACCAAGTGTACAAAATAAAGATAAATTATTGGCTTATTTTGATGAATTAAATGCTAAATATAAATCTTTTAAGTATTATACAAATGAAACAGGTATTTATTTAGATACTTGTGTATTAGGTGTAAAACAAGATAGCGAATTAATCATAGCTGTTACAGATACTATTGTTAAAAATTTAGAAGAAGAATATGCTAAAATTATGAATTTACTATGGAGCAAATAATTTTAGGAAAATAATGGTTATAGTGGATATTGTATCGATACAATATCCACTTTTTTATGTGATTTTATTGACTTTAAAATAGTAGAATTTTATAATTTAAAACATCTTATTAAAAATAATTTGTACTTAAAGGTGATAATATGGCATTAGAAAATTATAAAGCATTGACTATAGCAGGTTCGGATACTTCTGGTGGAGCTGGCATGGAAGCCGATTTAAAGACTTTTGAAGAGATGGGCGTTTATGGAATGGTGGCACTAACTGTAATTGTGGCACAAAATCCAAAAGATTGGGCTCATGATATCTTTCCTATAGATTTGCCTACTATTGAACGTCAGATTGCAACTGTTGGTGAAGGTATTGGCATTAATGCCATGAAAACAGGTATGTTAGGTTCAGCTGCTCTTGTAGAATTAGTAGCGAAATCCATAGATAAATATAATTTTAAAAATGTAGTAATCGACCCTGTAATGGTTTGTAAAGGTATCGACGCTATCATGGTACCAGAAGCAGCCGAAGCAATAAAATCTTTATTGGTGAAAAAAGCTGATGTAATAACACCAAATACAGTAGAATCTGCTTATCTTGCAGGTATGGAAAAAGTAGAAACTGTAGAAGATATTAAAGAAGCTTGTGTAAAAATCAATAAACTCGGTGCAAAAAATGTCATTATAAAATCTGGTAGCCGTGTAGATGGCGATTATATGGTAGATGTGTTATTTGATGGTAAAGAATTTACTATCCAGAAAAAAGCTAAGATGAAAAATATCTATAATAGCGGTGCTGGTTGCACTTTCTCCGCAGCAATAACAGCAGGACTTGCTAAAGGTTTAGATATCCATCAAGCTTTTGAAAATGCTCAAAATTTCATTGATAAAGCCGTAGCAAATTCATTTAAATTGAATGAGTTTACAGGAGCATTAGCTCATTGGCAAACAAGATAAATAAGTAAAATAAAAAGTATCTTTTTCTGACTTATATTTCAGTTAGAAAAAGATACTTTTTTTATTTATATTTAATTGAAATTAGCGCGCAATAAAGCTATTTCTTGAGCATATCCATCATGGTCATTTGGTGTTTCTAAAATAAATGGCAAATGTTTTAATTGTGGATGGTTTATAATTTTTACGATAGCATCAAAACCTATTTTACCTTGACCGATTTTTTCATGGCGGTCTTTATGAGTGTTTAAGTCATTTTTACTATCATTTAAATGTATAGCTTTTAATTTATCAAGACCGATTATTTTATCAAAATCAGCTAGGACATCATCTAAATTATTTACAATATCATAACCGCCGTCCCAAATATGACAAGTATCAAGGCATACACCTATTTTATCTTGTAAATTGATATGCTCGATAATTGCTTGAAGTTCAGCAAAAGTTTTGCCAACTTCAGTGCCTTTTCCTGCCATAGTTTCTAATAAGACAGTAGTCTGTTGCTTAGACCACATCACTTCATTTAAGCAATCACTGATAGCTTTGATGGCAAAATCTATGCCTTGCCCTAAATGATTTCCTGGGTGGAAATTATAATAATTATGAGGCAATTTTTCCATGCGAAGTAAATCATCAGCAATTGTTTGGCGAGCAAATTCGCGTACTTCTTCACGATTGGAACATGGATTTAATGTATAAGGTGCATGAGCTACTAATTTATGGAATTTATATTGTTTGGCTAGTGCTAAAAATTGTTGAACATCATTATCGTCTATATCTTTGGCTTTGCTACCACGAGGATTTCTAGTAAAAAAAGAAAATGTATTAGCATTTAAACTTAAAGCTTCTTTACCCATTTGTAAAAAACCTTTTGAAGAAGATAAATGGTTACCTATATATAAAATAAAAATCACTCCTATAATTTAAATTAATTAAAAATAAATATTAGTTAATATATATTATATCATAGCTAAAATGTTTTTTAAATTAACAGGATTTTTTTATTTATATAGTGAATTAATAAATTAGTAATTAAATAGAAAAAGAGGGATACAAATGGAAAAGGCAAAAACTTTATTAGAGATAGCGCGAATTATAAGCGGTAATGACGATGATGTATTAGCGGAAATAGAAGAGAGTATCGATAATATAGAAGCATATGCACAAGAGCATTTAGAAGAGTTTGAAGAGCGCAATATCAGTATAAAATATGATTCTGTAGAAGATTTGCAATGGCTAGTTACAGTGAATATTTTAGTTAGAAATAATTATGTAATGCAAATACAAGAAGATTGTAGTATTACTGATTTTGGTTGGAGCCTGAAGAGTTTGCGAACTTTTAAAGAATATAATCTAGCTTTGGATAGTAAGTTTGAAGAAGAAGATTATGAAATAGATAAATATGACTATAATGAAGATGATGAGTACGATTATTATAATGAAGAAATGGACTTTATTGATGATGAAAATATTATAAATTGGTGTAAATATCTTGATAGTAAATGGTTTGATGAAGATATTTGCATTGGTATGATAGATTTAAGTCCAGATATTTTCACTTTATTTTTAGCATCAGAAGAAAATCTTGAAGACTTAGAAGATTTGGCTGATAGTCTAGGAAAAGTAATATCTACAGTATATTAAAATGAATTTTAGGGCATAATAAAAGACACTAGATTATTTCTAGTGTCTTTATTTTTTAGTAGATTTAATTATTACTTCGTTCTGTTTGGCTTACTGCGATAGTTACAGCAGCATCACCTGTAATATTAAGACAAGTACGGATCATATCTAATACACGGTCAATACCAGCAACGAGTGCAAGACCTTCCATAGGAAGACCTACAGTCTGTAATACGAGTGCAAGCATGATAACACCAGCACCAGGAACACCAGCAGTACCTACAGAAGCAAGTGTACCAGTTAAGACGATCATAAGCATTTGACCTGCTGTTAAATCGATACCGTAAACATTAGCGATAAAGATAGCACAAACACCTTGATAAATAGCTGTTCCGTCCATATTGATAGTTGCGCCTAAAGGAAGTACGAAGCTAGCAATGGATTTATTAGCGCCAAGATTTTCTGTACAATTTTTCATATTTACAGGAAGTGCAGCAGCGGAGCTACAAGTTGTGAAACCTAAGAGCATTGTTTCTGTCATACCTTTAAAGAATTTCAAAGGACTCATTTTACCGAGTGTAGAAACGATGGAAGAGTATACAACAAGTGCATGAATGATACAACCGATATAAACAGTAACGATAACGGATAAAAGTGGTAATAAAACTTTTGGACCATTAGCAGCAACTACTGGTACTAAAAGAGCAAATACACCATAAGGTGCAAGATTCATAATCATGGAGATTAATTTATAACTTACTTCTGCTAAAGAATCAAAGAATGTGAGAAGTGGCTGACCTTTTTTGCCTACAGCAGTGATACCAATACCAATAGCTAATGCAAACACAATGAGAGGAAGCATATCAGCTTTTGCCATAGTCATGATAGGATTAGATGGTATCATACCAACTAAAACGTCCATAAAACCAGGAGCTTCTTTAATATCAGGAGCTTTTTCAGCTACTAAATCCATACCTAAACCAGGTTGTAAAACAGAAGCTAAACCAAGAGCAATGATAAGAGCAACAGCAGTTGTTACTAAATATAACAAAATAACTTTGATACCAATGCGACCAAGTTTTTTTGTATCGCCTAGACTAGCAACACCACAAACTAAAGATGCTAATACTACAGGTACAATAATCATTTTGATTAGATTGATGAACATTGTACCAAATGGCGCAAGATAAGCTTTGAGCCATGGTAAATTTTCTTCGCCAAGGATAAGACCAACAATTACGGATAAGATTAAAGAGATGAAAATTTTTACAGATAAGTTCATATCCAAAACTCCTTTATGTAAAATTTATTTTCTAAGAAATATGAATGATAAATAAAAAAGGCTCTTAGAAAAAATACTTGTATATTATATAAAATATTTTTTTTGTTTACAATATTTTTAGCTAATGAATAAAAAATACATTAAAGTACAAAATAAAAAGACAAGCCAAATGACTTGTCTTTTTAGAAGAGATTTTTTATTTTAAATTATCAATAGCAGATTGTTCAATAGCAAGACCGTTGCGATATCTAGTCATGAATGTTTCAAAACCTTCGATACCTTCTTTTGTTGGAACAATAGTTTCGGCAACGCTATTTTTGAATACTTTAGTGCTTAAATATTCATCAAGAGATAAGTTTTCTTTATTATTCATATAATCAGCTAAGAGTGCAATACCCCATGCACCGCCTTCGCCTGCTGTTTCCATAACTGTTACAGGAGCGCCGATAGCATTAGCCATGATTGTTTGACCTACGCCTTTAGTTTTAAATAAGCCACCATGACCTAAAATTTGTTCGATAGTAACATTTTCTTCTTTTGTTAAAATATCTAAACCAGTTTTCATAGCGCCAAGAGCTGTAGAAAGATGTACACGAATGAAGTTTGCTAAATTAAATTTGCTGTCGGATTTACGAACAAATAATGGACGACCTTCAGTAAAGCCTGTGATATGTTCACCAGAATGATAGCAATAAGCAAGTAAGCCACCGCAGTCAGCATCGCCTTCTAAAGCTTTATTATATAATGTGGAGAATAATTCGTTAGCATCTACTTTTACACCAAAGCTAGTGAGGCATTCATGGAAGAGGCTAATCCAGCTATTTAAATCTGTTGTGCAGTTATTGGAATGAGCCATAGCTACTAAATCGCCAGCAGGAGTAGTAACCATATCAAGTTCTTCATAAACTTTGGATAAATCACGTTCAAGAACAATCATAGCGAATACAGAAGTACCAGCAGATACATTACCTGTACGTTTTGTAACTGTATTTGTAGCTACCATACCAGTACCAGCATCACCTTCTGGTGGGCACATAGGAGTACCAGCTTGGAGTGTTTCTGTTGGATCGAGAAGTTTTGCACCTTCAGCAGTTAAATAACCTGCATTTTCACCAGCAACTAAAACTTTTGGTAAAATTTCACGGATAGACCATGGATAATTTTTATCAGCGATATGTGCATCGAAATCAGCAAGCATTTTTTCATTGTAATCTTTAGTGTTGATATCGATTGGGAACATACCAGAAGCATCACCGATACCGAGTACTTTTTCACCAGATAATTTCCAATGAACAAAACCAGCCAATGTAGTGAAGAATTTAATTTTATCTACATGTTCTTCATTGTTTAAAATTGCTTGATAAAGGTGAGCAATGCTAAATCTTTGAGGAACATTGTAATTGAATAATTTAATTAATTCATGAGAAGCTTGACCTGTGATATTGTTTCTCCAAGTGCGGAATGGTACAAGTAAAGTATCTTTTTCGTCAAAAGCAAGATAACCATGCATCATTGCACTGAAACCAAGACCAGCTAATTTAGTGATAGTAACGCCGTATTTTGCTTTTACTTCTTCAACTAAATTTTTGTAGCAACCTTGAAGACCAGCCCAGATTTCTTCTTCGCTATAAGTCCAAATGCCATCGATAAGACTGTTTTCCCAATCATAAGCACCAACAGCAATTGCTTCATGGTCAGTATTAATTAATACTGCTTTAATACGAGTGGAACCAAATTCAATACCAAGAGTAGTTAAACCCTGTTCAATATTAGATTTAATCATTTCATTTGTTTGCATATTATAGAACCTCCGCACATATATTAATATTTATTAAGATTTTTACAAAGTTGTATGATAAATATTTGATTTATCTATATTATATAGTATATTATAAATTATTTCAATTTTTTTAATAATTTATAACGACTTTCATAACAAAATCTATTATATATCAATATTCTAAGAAATAAAAGGGATTTTGTAAAAATTTAATAAATAATTTTTTTACTTAAAAAAGATTTTTGCTATATGTACATGTTTATTTTATCTTATAAGTTGTATGATAATATATTGTTTTAATAGTTTTAGAAGAAAATTAGTATTATAAATTATTATGATAAGATATTTGTAAAAAATAATAATTATTTGTTAGTTTTTGTGATGAAGTCACTGAACTATGATTGAAAATCATTTATAATAAAACCATCAAGTGAGATAACTTATAGAATTATTCAGTTTGGAGGCAAAAATAATGTTAGTACATGCAGATGCAAATGCTTTTAATAAATTATTAGAAAATAAAGGGACTTTTGTAGTAGATTTCTTCGCTACATGGTGTGGCCCTTGTAAAATGTTGGGTACTGTACTTGAAAAAGTAGCTCCAGAATATGATTTTGATATTTTAAAAATAGATATTGATGAAAATGTAAAACTTGCTGAAGAATATGAAGTAATGGTAGTACCTACTTTATTATTCGTAAAAGATGGCGAAATTATTCATCGTGAATCTGGCTTCTTCTCTAAAGATAAATTTAAATCTTTAATAGATGCTTATTTAAAATAAAAACCTCAAAATACCAAAACCCCTTTTTATAATCCTGTACAAGATAAAAGCTGTAGTTTTTAAACTACAGCTTTTGTTTTTTACTTATGTCTTAGTTTTTGTAATTCAAGTCCTTCTTTTCCTGTTATTTCTTCAATGCTTAATTCTAAAATGCAAGTGCGTTTGATGTAGGTTTTTATTTCTTCTAGTCCTTCTGTAAAATAATCAGCAGAAAATTTACGGATAAATTCTTCTAAGATTATTTGTTTATCATTTTCAGCTGTAATTTCTTTAATAGTGCCAAAAGCTATGACACTAGAATAAGCGGTAGTGAATTTTTCCGGAATGACAGTATCTTGATTTATAACACAAAAAGAAGCTTTATTATTTTGATGGATAATATCTAATTTGCGACCTACATTGGCACAGTGAAAATAGATTTTGTCATTGAGATATACATAGTTTAAAGGAACGGTATAAGGAAAAGATTTTTCATCGCAAAGTGCTAAAATACCATGAGTTTTTTGTTTTAGAATAGCTATATTTTCTGATGAAGGTAAAGCTTGTTTAAATCTACGCATAACAAATCTCCTTTAAGATAATAAATTAATATACATTAGTGCCATCAAAATGAGGTACAAATTTAGTCGTAGCTGTTTTGCCTTGTTGGATATAGCAATTTTTAAAGCCTAAATCAAGTGCATAATCTACAACTTTATCGTATTCAAAAGTCGTCAATTTGCGTTTTAGTTTAGGGTGTGTAAGTGCTTTATACATAGGTGTATATTGGTTCATAAGGCTAAGATAAACATCATCATGATATTTTTCCCAGATATATTTTACAATTTCCATACTTTCTTTATAGTACCATGGCAAGATTAAATGGCGAATGATGACGCCTTTTTGCATGATATTATCTTTAAATTGTGGTTTACCTACAAGTTCAAACATTTTATCAATAGCTTCTTTGACTACTTGAGGATAATCGGGAGCATGGGAAAATTCTTTGGCTGTATCTGGTGAGTAGTATTTAAAATCGGGTAAAAATACATCAATATAGTCTTTGAGCATCTCTAAGACTTCAACTCGTTCATAGCCACTTGTATTATAGACTACAGGAATAGATAGACCTTGTTTTTTGGCTAATTTTAGAGCTTCAATTATTTGTAAAACATAGTGAGTTGGTGTTACTAATTCTAAACAGTGGGCATTACGAGCTTGTTGTTCTAAAAAAATTTGAGCTAAACGCTCAATAGTTACAGGAAATCCTTTACCTTCAGTGCTAATTTCGTGATTTTGGCAGAAGATACATCTCATATTACAATGAGAGAAAAAAACCGTGCCTGCTCCATTTGTTCCGGATAGGCACGGTTCTTCCCATTGATGTAAGGATACGAGAGCAATTTCCACTTTATCACTAGCATGACAGACACCATAATTTTTAGTGCGGTCAACATGGCATAAACGAGGGCAAAGTGTACAATTTTGCATATCCATAAAAAACACCTTTTACTTAATGATTTGCTAATTTAAAAATAGCATAGACGTCTTGATAATTTAATGGTGAAAAATTGCCGATGGTTTTTGTATTATTATCTGTACACATTGAAGTGAGATAAGTCAATTCTTCATCAGTTAATGTTTTTCCCACTAATTGGCTGATATTTATAGGTAAGTTTAAACTAGTGAAGAAGTCTTCAAAATGTTTGATAGTTTCAAGGGCAATAGTTTCATCAGTTTTATTTAATGTATCAATATTAAATAAGATTTTTCCTAGATGATAAAAACGCTGAACATCTTTTTGATAGATATATCTAGCCCATGATGACCAAATAGCAGTCAATGAGGCTCCATGAGTAGCGTTATATTTAGCACTTAATTCATGACCAAATTTATGTACACTAAAATCTTTAGTGCGACCAAGACCTGTTATATCATTGTGGGATAAAGAACCAGCATACATAATTTCACTATGAGCAATATAATTTGTAGGCTCATTTATCATGATTGGAGCTTGCGCGATGACATCTTTTAATAGACCTTCAGCGATATAATCTGTGAGATAATTATTTTGTTCTTTGGCAAAATAACGTTCTAATGTATGCATTAAAATATCGGCAATACCACAGGCTTTTTGATAATTTGGGGCACTGTAAGTTAATTGAGGGTTCATAATAGCAAAACATGGACGATTAAATGGCGTACTAAGACCACGTTTTTGACCTGTTTGTTCGTTAGTTAAAACAGCAGAATCACTTGTTTCACTACCGGCAGCAGCTAAAGTAACAATGCTACCCATAGGCGTAGTATTAGTCAAGGTTATTTTTTTTGTCCAGATATCCCAAATATCATTTTGTGGATATTTCAGACCATGTGCGATGGCTTTAGCTGTATCGATGACAGAACCGCCACCGATAGCTAAGACAAAATCAATATTAGCTTGATATGCTTTTTTTACAGCATCATTTACAAAGCTAACGATAGGATTTGGCTGAACGCCACCTAAGGTCATATAAGATAAATTATCATTGGATAATTGTTGACAAATTTTATCAAGTAGTCCAGAACGTTTTACTGAGCCACCGCCATATACTATTAATACATTATGACCATTGTATTTTTTGATTAATGAAGCAGTGGATAATTCACTATCTTTGCCAAAAATAATTTCTGTAGGACAGTAAAATTTAAATTTTTCCATAATAAAACCTCAACAAAATTAATTTTGAAGAATATCAGAAACAACTATATCAGATAATGAAGAAACGATTTTATCAGCACGAGATAAATCTTGTGGGCCAGAATTTGGATTATCATATGCGATACAATAAGCTCCAGCATCTTTAGCCGCCATAATACCAGCAGTAGCATCTTCAATTACTACGCAATCAGCTGGCGCAAAGCCTAAAGCTTTAGCTGTTAACTGATAAATTGCAGGGTTTGGCTTGCTAGCAGGAAGTTCTGCACCACTTAAAATATATTCAAAATAATCCATTAAGCCGAATTTTGTTAAAACAGCATTGATAACTTTTCTATCAGCAGAAGAAGCCAAAGCTACAGGAATACCTTCGCTGTGTAATTGATAAAGTAAATCTAAAACGCCATCAATAGGATAGATGGAATTACTTTCTTGAATATATTCTAAATAAATGCGATGTTTATAATCGACCATTTCTTGAATAGAAACAGGAGTTGTAGCAAATTTGGCAAAATCTGTAAAAAATGCTTTGGCAGAACGACCAACATAGGCTACACAATCTTCCATACTACAAGGGATACCAAAATGTGTTAAAGTGCGTATTTTCATATCAGCATGAATAGATTCACTATCGATTATGACTCCGTCCATATCAAAAATAACTGCTTTCAATTAGGTGCTCCTCCATTTTATATATTAATATTGTAAGTAATTTTACACTTACAATAACTTAGCATATCATTCAAAATCTAAAACTGCAAGGATATTTAAGTATATTTATGATTATTCATGGTTAAATTTATCAATTATGAAATTTTGAAAACGATGGGCAGCAAGGGAAAGAGGTTTATTAGCATACCATGCAAGACCGATATCACGAGTGCATTTTGGATTATCTACGGAAATGAATTTTATATCGAGATGTTCCATTCCAGGAATTTTAGGCACGAGTGAAACACCTAAATTAGCTGCTACTAAACTAGCTACAGTAACAATTTCATCACCTTCAAAACGTATTTTAGGACGAATAGAAGCTACTTCAAAGATATGTTCAGTTTTAGTGCGTAAACCATACATTGGTTTTAAAGTAATAAATGGCTCGCTAGCAACTTCTGTGATATTTATAGAACTGCGATGAGCAAGTGGATGAGTTGAAGGAACGATGATGAATAATTCTTCTGTTAATAATGGAACCCAAGCAATACCTTCAGAATTTATCGGAGAACTGCAAAGGCATAAATCGGACTCTCCTTTGAATAATTGTTTTGATAATAAGAAAGAATGATTTTGACTAAGGCGAAATTGTATTTTAGGATAGATTTTACGAAACTCTTTTAATAATTCTGGCACAAGATATACACCTAAAGAGTGCATAAAAGATAAATTTACGACTCCGCTATCTGGTTCAGCCATATTAGTTATATCTTGGCGGGCAGTTTCTAATTCTTGTAAGATACGTTCAGCATAAGTTAAAAATGTTTGACCATATTGAGTTAAATTTACTTTACGGCTATCTCTGATGAAAAGAGGTATATTTAAATCTTTTTCTAAGCGACTGATTGAACGACTAAGTGCTGGCTGAGACACATTCAGAGATTTTGCTGCTTTAGTAAAGTTTTTTATATGGGCTAGAGCAACAAAATATTCTAGTTGATTTAATTCCATAAAAAAGCCTCCAAATCCAAACTAATGGTAGTATTTCTAATGTGAATACTTTATATTTGATTATATTATAAGCTAGATTTGATATTTTGTATAATTATATGAGGCAAATATTGACAATAAATTTAAAATATTTTATCATAAAAGAAAATTGATGCTGATATAGCTCAGTTGGTAGAGCAATGTATTCGTAATACATGGGTCGCAGGTTCAAATCCTGTTATCAGCTCCATTTTGATAGATAATATAATTAAAACTATAACAAAAAGCTACTTTATAATAATTATTATGATGAGTAGCTTTTTTTATTTAAATACTTGCAGTTGAATTTTTTCTGTGGTATTATGTGGTTCGTAACAAACAATAGTGAACAGTATCAATATATATTAATAATTTGAACTGTATCTTAGTTGTTTAATTTTAAATAAAATAATTTAATAAGGTAAAATTTAAAAAGAAAAAAGACGCTTGGATCACTATGACCGAGACGAACTTGCAGAATTTTAAATACAAAATATAGTTGATGGATTTTTTTGCTATGAAATCAAATCAATTATATTTAATCAATAGGGAAAGTGCATTTCGTGTCGAGATGTACTTTTTTTGTGCTTTTATGTAAGTTCATTATAGTCTCTTTTTGTTTGTTATAAGAACATTAAAGGAGAAGAAAAAAATGATTTTATGTCAAGATGTGGCTAAATTACGTGAATTAGTCGCTAATTTTAAGAAGGAAAACAAATCTATTGGTTTGGTACCAACTATGGGAGCATTGCATGAAGGACATGCTTCACTTATTAATGCTTCAGCAAAAGAAAATGATATTACAATCGTCAGTGTGTTTGTAAATCCTACTCAGTTTGGGCCAAATGAAGATTATGAAGCTTATCCTCGTACTTTGGAAAATGACTGCATAGTGGCACAAAATGCAGGAGCAGATGTAGTATTTGCACCAAAAAATAAAGATTTATATCCTAATGAAGATATGACATGGGTAGAAGTTACAGGTGATATCACAAAAGTTTTATGTGGTAGAACAAGACCTATTCATTTCCGTGGAGTTACTACAGTAGTTAGTAAATTATTCAATTTATCTCGAGCAGATAGAGCATATTTTGGCTTAAAAGATGCTCAGCAAACAGAAGTTTTACGCCGTATGGTTGATGATTTATTTTTCAATGTAGAACTTCGCATTATGCCTATCATTCGTGAAGCTGATGGACTTGCTAAAAGTTCAAGAAATACTTATTTATCTCCAGAAGAAAGAAAATCTGCGTTGATTTTATCTAAAAGTTTAAAATTAGCAAAAGAAGTATTTACTAATGGTCAAAGAGATGTAGAAACTATATTAAATTTAGTAAAAGACACTATACAGACTGAAAAAACAAGTCAAATTGATTATGTAGAAATGTATAAATTGCCAGGATTAAAACCAGTAGGCAATAAAATTGAAGGCAGAGTATTATTAGCTTTAGCTGTAAAATTTGGTACAACACGTTTAATAGATAATGTCATTTTGGAGGATAAATAATAATGTTATATAATATGTTTCATGGAAAAATTCATCGTGCTACAGTAACTCAAGCAAATTTAGAATATATGGGAAGCATCACTATTGATGAGGAATTATTAGAGCTTGCAGGTATTTTACCAGGAGAAAGAGTACAAGTAGTAAATAATAACAATGGTGCTAGATTAGAAACTTATACAATTGCAGGTAAACGTGGTAGCGGTGTAATTTGTTTAAATGGAGCAGCAGCACGTAAAGCACAAGTTGGCGATACAGTTATTATTATTGCTTATGCTATGATGACAAAAGAAGAAGCTCAAAATTTAGTACCTGATGTAGTCATGGTTGATGAACATAATCGACCAGTAAGAGTACGCGGTACAGAGCTTGAAGGCGAAATTGGTTAATATATAATATTATTTTAAATAGAATTTTATAAAATAAGTAAAAATAGGTTGAGCATGGATTTATGAAAATAAAGTCTAAAGTGCTTAACCTATTTTTTTTTAGTTTATTGCTATATAATAAAATTTAGCAATTTATGATGGAGATGATTTTGGTGAAATTAATAACTTTAGCAGGGCCACCATCTGTGGGCAAAACTTCTGTAATTTTGCGATTAGTAGAAGTGTTACATAAAGAAAAGCAAAAAGCAGGCGTTATTAAATTCGATTGCTTGACGACTTTTGATAAAGAACCATATGAAAAAGCGAATATACCGATACAGATTGGTTTATCAGGAAAATTTTGTCCAGACCATTTTTTTATCAGCAATATTGAAGAAGCTGTAGCTTGGGGAAAAAGTCAAAATTTAGATTATTTGATTACCGAAAGTGCAGGTCTTTGCAATCGCTGTTCACCATATATTCAAGATGTATTGGCCATTGGTGTAATAGATTGCTTATCAGGGATTAATACACCAAGAAAAATTGGGCCAATGGTGAAATTTGCAGATGTAATAGTCATCACTAAAGGAGATATTATTTCTCAAGCTGAACGCGAAGTATTTATGTATAATGTCTATCAAGCAAATCCTAAGGCACAAGTTATTTTTATCAACGGTATAACTGGTCAAGGTGCATTTATGTTGAAAAAATATATAAATAAAATTGAAGATATAGATACATTAGAAGGAAAAAAACTGCGTTTTACTTCGCCAGCTGCTGTATGTTCATATTGTACAGATGAAATGCGTATTGGTGAAAAATATCAATTAGGTATGACTAAGAAAATGGAATTTAATTGATTAGGTGGAAATTATGGATTTTAAAGAATTTGTAGAAACTCATACAATTGGAGAAATAAAAAAAGCATATCCTCAAATCAAAGATTATTTGGATAATACAGGTCTATGGAATTTGCCGGATAATTTAACTTTTGCTAAGGCTTTTGAAGATATAGATGAAGAAGATTTATGGCAAGTAGGTATTCGTGATGGCAATATTGCTGATGAATTAGCGAAATATCTTTCAGCTATGCAGAATTTAGAAAATAAAGATGAAGTAAAAGTACATAAATTAACCATCAATGGTGGCAAAAATAAATTGGGCGAAGCTGAAAATATCCAAGTAGAGATTTTTGCAGGGCAAGTAATAAGTATTGTAGGGCCAACAGGTTCTGGAAAAAGTAGATTACTTGCAGATATTGAATGTTTAGCACAACAAGATACACCGACAAAACGACAGATTTTAATTGACGATGAAATTTTAGATGATGAAGCTAGATTTAATTTAGAAGGAAAATTAGTAGCTCAATTATCACAAAATATGAATTTTATCATGGATATTACTGTAGAAGATTTTTTGACTATGCATGCTAAAGTTCGTTTAGGTAAAGAAATAGAAAATGAAAAGGCTATAATCGCGAAATGTTTTTCTATGGCAAATGAACTAGCTGGCGAAAAATTTACTTTAGATACGAAAGTAACTCAATTATCAGGTGGTCAATCGAGAGCTTTGATGATAGCAGATGTGGCATGTATAAGTAGTTCACCGATTGTATTGATTGATGAAATTGAAAATGCAGGGATAGATAGACAAAAAGCTATAAAATGCTTAGCAAAAAGTGAAAAAATCGTCATTATGTCTACGCATGATCCATTATTGGCTTTAAATGCCGATAAACGCATCGTGATAAAAAATGGCGGAATTAGTAAAATTATAGAAACTACAGCAAAAGAAAAAGCTTGCATTGAAAAAATTCGCCAATTAGATGAAACTTTATTAAATATTAGAAGCAGATTGCGTTTAGGTGATTTGATAGAAAATATAAATGGATAATTGAAATATATAATAAGTATAATGAAAATAAAAGAGGTTAGTATTTTGAGATTTTTATTGAGTTCAATTGTTATTTGTTTGGGGATTATTTTTAGTAATATATTAAATGTAGAGGCTAGAATACCTTATACATATTTAAATATAGGAGGACTTACTCCTGACCAACAGATAGATTCTTGCTTTTATGTATATGGTAGACCAACAGCAAATTTGGCAGTGCGAAATTGCAATGGTTTTAATATAAATGAAGTAACTTATAATAGCGAATTAATGGTTTATTATATAAATGGCGGATATAATGAAAATGGCAGAATCAGAGCGATAATCTGCAATGAAGATAATATCACTACTAATTTGGGGATAAGAGTGGGCATGAACAAAAATGATGTATTATATGCTTATGGCGATCCTGATAGAAATTATAGAGAAACACAAGGGACTACTTGGTGCTATTTAGCCGATAGTGAAGACCATCCGAATATGCCACTATATTTTTTCTTTGATAATAGAGATGTTATCAAAACTATTGTTGTTGGTGATATAGGATATTATTATTGATAATTTTAGTGAGATTGATTAGTTAATTTAGCTAATCAATCTTATTTTTTGAGGTGAATTTATTGTTTACAAAGGAAAATATTATAATTGCTTTTTGGGAAATATATCGAGAAAAAAGTATTAATAAAATTACAATAAAAGAATTAATGGATAAAGCAGGATATCATAGAAGTGTATTTTATACATATTTTAAAGATATATACGATTTATTAGAGCAAGAACAAGAAGATTTTTTTGTACAAATTGATAAATTCTTACCATATATATTAAATTGTTTTTTCTTAAATCAAGAAGATAAACATACTTTACAAAAATTAAAAGCATTTTTTTCGATGTATGCACCTAAATTATATGTATTATTAGGTAAGCATGGAGATATGAGTTTTCAATTTAAATTGAAAGAAAAAATACGTAAAAATATATATAAATTTTTTCATTTAGATAAAAATGATTTAAAAGCGGAATTGGCTGTCGAGTTTTTTATAAATGGACATCTCAATGCTTTATTATATATGTATAAATATAAAGATAGATTATCTATAGAAGATTATTTGGAGATCGTAAAACCGGTGATAAATAATATATTTGTATTGAAAAATCGACAGTAAAGAAATAATTGTCGATTGAACAGAAAATTCGCCTATGACATAATTAACATAAGGGCGGTGATATAATATGCCAAAGAAGAAAATTGCTTTAGTTGTGATATTGTTAATTATGTTAGTGAGTATAGGATGGTACTATTTTTGTTATGATAAAGTGGATAAATTGACAGCAACAGGTACGATAGAAGTAACAAAATATGATGTTACACCTAGATTAGCAGGATATATAAGAAATCTTAAATTAGAAGAAGGAGATAATTTAAATTTAGGAGATTTTGTTTGTGAGATAGAACGAGAAGATTTACGAGCTCAAAATATTGGTGATTGGCAAGCTGTGAAAGAAGCACAAGCAAAACTGCAAGATTTGAAAGATGGCGCAAGGAAACAAGAAATTGCTATGGCTGAAAATAGTCTGCAAAAGGCACAAGTCATTTTTGATAAAGCTCGAACTGATTTAAAAAGAAATAAAGAATTATATGATGTAGGTGGAATAAGCAAGCAAACTTTAGATGATATGCAAAAAGCTGTCGATGTAGCAGAAAAGGAATTATATATTGCTAAAGAAAATTATGATTTAGTTTTAGCAGGAACAAGACAAAAACAGATAGAAGCACAACAGCAACAGGTTGAAAAATTAATTGCACAAGCTAATGCTAATGCGAGTATTTTAGCAGATACAAAAGTATATAGTCCCATTACAGGAGTTGTATTAAATAAAAATTTTGAAAATAATGAATATATCAATCAAGGACAAGCAATTTTGACTATAGCAGACTTAACAGATAGTTGGGTTATTGTATATATAGATATTGCAGATTTAGGAAAGGTATATCTACAGCAAAAAGTGAAGATACAAGTGGATGCATATCCTCAAGAAGTTTTCCAAGGGCAAGTAATAAATATAAATGATGAAGCTGAATTTACACCGAGGGAAACTTTGACTAAAGATGAAAGAAGTAATAAGGTTTTTGCGGTAAAAATTAAGATTTTTAATGAGCATAATAGATTAAAAGCAGGTATGATAGCGGATGTGATTTTTGATGATTAAAATAAGTAATGTAGATAAATATTTTAATGATGTAAAAATTATAGATGATTGTAATTTAGTTATAAAATCAGGAGAATTAACTATCATTGCTGGCGGTGATGGTGCTGGCAAGACTAGTTTAATAAAATTAATAGTAGGTTTATTAAATCCTGATAGAGGCTATATATTAATTGATGGAAAAATACCTTATAAAAAAAGAGCAGATATTGGTTATATGGCACAAAATTTTAGTTGGTATAGAAATCTTACAGTAGAGGAAAATGTGATACTATCTGCGAAGATGCATGGTTTTGATAGTAAACAAGCATTGATAAATTGTAATGAAATGCTAAATTTTGTGGGTTTAGATAGATTTAAACATCGTTTAGCAGAAAAATTATCTGGTGGAATGAAACAAAAATTAGCTTTAGCGGCAACTTTAGTTTATAGACCACAAATTATTTTATTAGATGAACCAACAACTGGTGTTGATCCTGTATCTCGTCAAGAATTATGGGATTTAATTCAAATGATAAATAAAGAAGATATTACAATTATTGTTGCTACTCCTTATTTTGATGAAGTGATGTATGCAAAACATATTGCTTATATGAATAAAGGTAAAATTATTTTAGATGATAAACTTGAGATTTTACAACAGAAATATAATAAACAAAATTTAGCAGATGTTTTTATCAGTTTAATTGATGAGTAAATTAGTTATAATGAAGTGATAATATGGATTACGCAATTTATACAGAAAATTTAACTAAGAAATTTGGCGAGTTTATTGCAGTAAATAATGTATCTTTAAAGATAAAACAGGGCAGTATATATGGATTGTTAGGTTCAAATGGTTCTGGAAAAAGTACAACAATACGTATGTTATGTGGCATATTAAAGCCTACATCAGGAAAAATATATCTATGGCAAAATGAAAATATTACTGATGAATTGAAATTAAAGATAGGCTATATGTCGCAGAAATTTTCTTTATATCCTAGTTTAACAATAAAAGAAAATATAAAATTTTATGCTAATTTATATGGTTTAAATGAAGAGTTGTTAAATATACGCATGCAAGAAATCATGGAAATGGCTGGTATAGTAGATAAAAAAGATTATTTAGTAAATCAGTTAAGTGGCGGATGGAAACAAAGATTAGCTTTAGGGTGTGCTATTATCCATAAACCTAGATTATTATTTTTAGATGAACCTACAAGTGGGGCAGACCCTAAAGCTAGAAAAATTTTTTGGCAAATAATAGAAGATTTAATTAAGCAAAATATAACAGTAATAGTAACTACTCATTTTATGGAAGAAGCAGAATTATGTCATAAAATAGGATTTTTGCATGCTGGAAAATTGTTAATAGAAGATACTCCTTTAAATATAAAAAAATCAGTAGCTGATGAAAATACTTCATTAAATAAAGTTTTTGCCTTATTGGTTAAACAAAAGGCGGTGAATAGTGATGCATAGAATTTATGCAATATTATATAAAGAGTTTAAACAAATGCGTAGAGATACAACTATGTTAAGATTGTTGATATTGTTACCGATTATTCAAATTTTGATTTTTGGTTTAGCTATAAATACAGAAGTAAAACATATACCAACAGTTGTTTTTGATCAATGTAGGCAACAAGAAAGTAGAGAGCTCATTGATGTATTAGTGGCTACTGATTATTATGATGTGATATATTATGCTAGCAGTATAAAAGAAGTGAATGAAAAAATTAATTCTGGTGAGGCTATTGTAGGTATAATATTTCCTCCAGATATGGTGAAAAAATTTAAGCATGGAGATAATGTACCTATCCAATTGATTGTAGATGCTAGTGATAATATGTCAGCTAGCTCAGCTATAAATGTAGCTCAATTAGCCATTAATAAAAAAGCAGAGCAAATGCAATTATCTTCATTATCTTATAATCAAAATTTAGTTGTAGGTAAATATGATTTACGAATAAGAGCATGGTATAATCCTGATTTTATCAGTGCCAATTATATAATTCCTTCAATTATTGGCATAGTGTTGATGATGACTTTAATCATGGTAGCAAGTATTTCTATAGTTAGAGAAAAAGAAGAAGGAACATTAGAACAATTATTGATAAGTCCATTAAAACCAATTGAATTGATAATTGGAAAAATAGTACCGTATATTTGTGTTGGTTATATACAAATGATAATAGCAATTTGTGTAGGTTATTTTGGTTTTAATATCCCTATAAAAGGAAGTCTGATTTTATTTATATTATTGACTACAATCTTTATGTTAGCGATACTTTCTTTGGGAATATTAATATCAACAGTAGCTCAAAATCAAATGCAAGCTATGCAATTATCTTTTTTCGTATTATTGCCAAGTATTTTATTATCAGGATTTATGTTTCCACGTGTAGCTATGCCAGATTTTTTTTATTATATAAGCATGATATTGCCAATGACTCATTATGTAGAGATATCTCGTGGAATTTTTTTGAAGGGAATAGGTTTGGAATATTTATATCAACCTACATTATTTTTGATATTTTTTACAATCATAGTATTAAGCTTAAGCATTTGGAGATTTAAAAAGATATATTTAAGATGAGATAATTGAATTAGTATGTAATTTATTGTATAATGATAAAAAATAAATTTTACGGAGCGATACTCAAGAGGCTGAAGAGGACGGTTTGCTAAATCGTTAGGCGGCTTCGCCGTGCGAGAGTTCAAATCTCTCTCGCTCCGCCATTAATTTAAAAAATTCAGAGCCTTTAGGATTAATTTCCTAAAGGCTCTTTTTTTTATATAAAATAAGATTTATTTGTTTTTTCATAGATAAAATTATTAATATCATCAATATTATATTCATTGTGAACAATACACCAAGATATTATTTTATCAGTAACCATTTTATCTGAAAGTGAATAGCCTACTATATTTAACATTTCTTGTGTTTCATTTAATGATAAATTTAAGGCTAAGCAAATAGAAAGAACTGTAGCTTTACTAGGTGTGTATGTAGTTTTATTCATACTGCGAATTTTTGAGAAAATACTTCTAGTTAAATTAGCTTTTTTATATAAATCGACTTCGTCGATATTTTTTTGATGACAATAATAAATTATCTTATCATAAAAATAAATTCTTTCATCTTTTAAATTATTTAAAAAGTCATTAATATCGGAGCGATGTGAGGTCTTAGGTGATAAACCAGTAATATCGCCGAAGATACTTTTTAAATCATCAAAAAAGTCGGTAAGGTTACTAGAAGATATAATAGATGAAGATGAATTGTCTGATAATGAATCAGAAATACAAAAATGTTTCATTTCATATTCATAATTATTAGCTAAATAAACTAAATTTTTTTGCATAAAAATCTCCTTATAATCAATAATATAATATCGATAATATAAAATTGTTTCTTTAAAAGATACATTTTTATATTATAAAATTGGTATTATATAGTCAATTAGTTTGATGCTGAATATAAAATTTATGACATATATCATGATAAAAAATATATTTTTTTAACTTAAATGTATACTATTAATGAATAAATTAACCTTAGTAGTTTATAGATAAATATGCTTTAAAGTAAGATAATTATTTAGGGAGGTATGTTTATAATGAATGATGAATTAGATAATAGATTGATAGGAATAAATATTGCATATTATAGGAAATTGAAAAAATATACACAGATGCAATTAGCGCAAAAAACAAATATTAGTTTAAGTTATATGGCAAAAATAGAAAGTGGCTTAGTAACAGGTTGTGTATCTTTACCAGTATTGTATAAGATATCTAGAATTTTAGATGTTAGTTTAGATAAGTTAGTTAATAGAAATTGATATAAAATAGCAGGTAATAATACATAACACCTGCTATTTTTACATATTGTATAAAAGTAAAAATTACTAACCTAAATAATGTCGCTGTAATCTGATAGAATAATGCTGAAGATTGGAGATATGACAATGGATAAAGCTACGAGAGTTTTAATTTTATTTTATGATTTAATGCAAGGGAAAAGTGTAAATAAACATGCGTTCATAGAAAAATATGAATTAAATGAACGTTCATTTGAGCGAGATATAAAAACTCTAAGAAATTTTTTGATGGAAATGCATATAGCAAGTGAAATTGTTTTTGATAGAAGAGAAAATACATATTATTTATCAAGTTGGGAAAATAATAAATTTACTAGTGTTGAAGTTATTACTTTATTGAAAATACTTTTGGGAACGAGAGCTTTAAATAAAAAAGAAATGCAAATGGTAGTGAATTCTATAAAATCTGTATTAAATCCAAAGGAAAAAAAGGAGTTATTGTTTGCATTATATGATGAAATGGAAAATTATATACCACCAATACATAGTAAAGCACTGTTAGAAAATATAGGATATATAAATAATTTGATATATCAAAGATGTAAGATACAAATAAAGTATATAAAAGCAAATGGAAAGGTTATACAAAGAGATATAATACCTGTAGCGTTTGTGTTTTCAGATTTTTATTTTTATTTGATAGCATTTATAAATGATATCAAATATGATTATCCAGCTTTTTTTAGAATAGATAGGATAAAGGATATAAAAGATTTAAATGAAAAATATGATGAAAAACTTTATCAACAGTATAATACAGGGAGTATGAGAAATTGTTTACAATTTATGTATGCAGGAAAACTATTGACAGTAAAAATTAGATGTAAAAATTGTGCAGTAGAAGCAATGCGAGATAGATTACCAAATAATTGGTTAGTGAAAGATGAAGGAAACTATAAAATTTATAAAGCAAAAGTTTTTGGAGAAGGATTTATTAAATGGGTATTGTCTCAAGGTAATAATATAGAAATATTAGAGCCTATAGAGATGAGAAATAAATTAATAGAGAAAATAAAAGTATTGAGTAATTTATATATGAGTATATAGATTTATTAATTATAAATTTAAAATTAATAAATTTTTTATAAAAAGACCATAATATGTCGTTGTAGGAATATATACTATAAATAAGGGATTTTTATAAGGAGAAATTTGCTATGGAAAAAGATAAGGAGAATTTTGATTTAAAAAACGCTATAAATGCTACTACTGTTAATGTAGAAAAAGAGACTATTAATAGATTAGGTAGTGCGGCTAAAGAACATATAGTTGCTTATAGTGGTGTGGATAATGAAACAGGTAAAGTTTTAAATCGTAGTTTAAAAGATATATCTAATAGTAAAATAAACCCTAAATATGAACAGCAAAATTATAGGCAACAAGCGGGCTTCTCTGCTGAAATTAAAGAAACAGCTAGAGAAAATGCTGAACGAATAAAGGAAGGAAAAAGTACTCGTGTAACGAGAACAGATGATATAGGTAGAGTAAATGACCCATTATATGATCATGTTGAGTTAGATGAATATGGAAATATTATTGAAGGTTCTGGCTCGCAAATGAAATTTGTAGGTAAGAATCCTACTGAATGTTTAAATAAATTAATGAGTGAGAAGTATCAGAAATATCGAGATAATAATGTATCATTTGAAGTGCCTTCTGATTATTATGATGATATTCAGCAGAAAATAGATATTAAAGTAGATAAATTAGAACAACAAAAAAGAGTTGCTCAAAATCGTGGTAATTCAAGATTAGTAGATAAACATCAAAAAGAAATAGATGAATTAAAAAAAGTAAAAAAGAATATGAAAAAAAGCCATGTTTCTAATAAAGAAGCAATGGAAGCTAGAAAATCACCAAGATTATCTACAGCTAAAGATATTCATAAATTAAGTCATGAAGCAGGAATAGAAGGTGCAAAATCTGGTGCTATAATAGGTGCTAGTATTGCAGTAGTAGCAAATATAGTAGATATAATTAACAGAAAAAAAGATCTTGGTGATGCTGTTGAAGATATTGCTAAAACGACAGGAAAATCAGCATTGACAGGATATGTTGCTACATACGGTAGTGTAGCTTTAAAAGCTTCAATGCAAAATTCAGGTTTATCAATAGTAAGAAGTTTATCTAATACAGGATTACCCGGAGCAATAGTGAGTACAATTATTTCATCAATATCTACATTAGAGGATTTTTTTGATGGGAAAATTGATAGTATAGAGTTATTAACACGTGTGGGAAAAAATGGTATGGCTACAGCAACATCTATAGCTTATGGAGCGGCTGGACAAATGCTTATTCCTATACCGGTAGCAGGAGCGATTATAGGAAGTTTTGTTGGTTATACATTGACTACTATGGTGTATGGTAGTTTTATGAAAATTATAATGCATGGTGGTCTTATAAAAGCTATGAATGAGGCCAAATTAGCTAAAGAAGAACGTATACGTATTGAAAAAGAAGCTGAAGAAATAATTAAACAAATTAGAGCTTATCGTCAAGAGTTTAATAAGTATATGGATTTATACATTAAAGATTATAGTATAGCTTTTGATAAAGCTTTTTATAATATAAAATCATCTATACAAATGGGTGATGCTGATAAATTTATAGATGGTGTTAATCAAATTACTTATAAATTGGGTGGACAAGTTCAATTTAATAACATGAATGAATTTGAAAAACTCATGAAAAGTGATGAGCCATTTATTTTATAAAATAATTTTAGAAAAGGGGTATTATTATGCCATTACCATTTATTTTAGCTGGAATTGCTTTAGCATCAGCTGGTGTAGGAGTAAAAAAAGGATTGGAGGCTCGTGATAAAAATAATAGAGCGAAAGATATTGTTTCTGATGCTGAAAATTTAATTAATAAAACAAAAACAGAAGCAAAAATATCTGAAGAACTTTGTAAGAAAGCTTTAGAAAATTTAGGTAAAGCAAAATTGGGAGGAATGAAAAATTTAGATCATTTTGTAGAAGTATTTAAGAAAATAAAAAATCTTGAAATAGATGGTATACATTTGAATGATTTAAATAATATTTATATTTCTCAAGAAGAACTAGAAAAAATGAAAAAATTAGGAAATTTTGGGATAGAAGTTTCAGCTGGTTTAGTACAAGGTAGTATTGCAGGTGGTTTAGCAGCACTTGGAGCTTATGGTGGAACAATGGCATTTGCTACGGCATCGACAGGTACAGCAATTTCTGCGTTAAGTGGTGCAGCAGCAACAAATGCAACTTTAGCAGCATTAGGTGGTGGCTCATTAGCAGCTGGTGGGTTAGGTATGATGGGAGGAGCAACTGTTTTAGGGGGATTGTTAGCAGGACCAGCAATAGCTATTGCTGGATTTGCGATGAATTCAAAAGCAGAATCTAATTTGGAAAATGCTCGTTCTGAATATAATAGAGCTAAAGTTGCTTGTGAAAAGGCTAAAATTGGTATTGATAAATGTAATAAAATAACTAAATTTAGTGATATGTATGCAGAAACAACAATAAAATTAAATACAATATTTATATCGTTAATAATGCGTTTGGAAAAAATTATTGCCGAGTTAGGTAGTGATTTTGTTTACTATAATGATAGTGATAAAAAAGTAGTTGCAATGTCTATGGCAGTGGCTAAAGCAGTAAAAACTATTATTGAAGTATCAATGTTATCAAAAGATAATACATTGAATTGTGAAGCTGAAAAAGTATTACCACTTTATCAAGAAAATGCAAAAAAATTTGGTGTTGAATTATAATGCATTTTTATTGTATAGAGTGTGGTTTATGCTGTCAATATAGTTATTTAATTCCAGAGTTAAAAATATTACAGGACGAACATAATATTTGCAGAAATTTTGATGAAAAAACTAAAAAATGTAGAATTTATCAATCACGACCGTTAATTTGTAATATTGATGAGATGTACAAACAAAAGTATTCACATCAGATGACAAAAAAAGAGTTTTATTTAGCTAATTTAAGCGTTTGTTATAAGTTAAATTTTATGGCTAAGAATCAGGAGAATATGAAAGAAATACGAAGCATTATAAATTCTATAAAAAACTTTGAATAAACATAAAATAAAGGAGTTATTATCAATAACTCCTTTATTTTTCCGAATGAGTATAGTAAAAATTCTAGGTAGGAGTATTCTTAAAGAAAGGGGATAATCTTTATATTACAATATAAGTGGTTAGGCAATTACAGGAGTTTTGCATTAGTAAATGACATAAAAATTTATTATATAGTAAGTGAAGATATAAATATTATATGGTTTTGCATAAAAATATTGCAGATGAGTTATTTATAAGAAAATATAGAAATAATAGAAGTGGAATGTTGTTTAAATTGTATTTATATGATGGATTGTATAATGAAGTACGACACCTAAAAAATAAAAGACTCATTATGAATTTTTGTGTAAAATAAGGTTGTTAAAAAAAACTATACTAAAGGAAAATTAATAATGAGCTATTGTCTACCATATCTGAACATTATTCATATAGAGGTTCTTTCTATTTTAGGTTATAATATTATTCTAGAATTGCTTCGTAATAAAATTGAAAATACGTATAACGCTATATTTGTTCGCGATAATTATGTCAATCGTCAAAAAAATTCTTCTCATTTTGGTAAATATAATGAATTTCTTTTTAATCTTATTTCTGAAAAATTACATGAAAATTGGTTTCCAGAATAGATTTCTAATGCATTTTTAAATGGTAAACTGTCCTTAGAAAGCATTAAAAACGTTTATGACAGATATAGGAAAAGAAGTTGCATGTTATAAAGAAGTAGAAAAATTAAATATAAAAGCACATTTTGCAGATGCTTATGTAGCATGGCAAAGAGGATATAACGAAAATTTAAATGGGTTATTAAGAGAATATTATCAAAAGAAAACAGATTTGTTAATGGAGAGAATAAATAATGAAAGTATCTAAGTATAATTTTATAAAAAATATAAATGATATAAATGTATTTTTTAATGCTAAAACATGTGCATTAGCTGTTGTTGATGATAATTTTATGAATGTTTTAAATGATATAAAAGAAAATAATTTTAAAGAAGATAATTATGATAAAAAACTAATAGAAGACATGAAGTTATCTGGTTGTATTATAGAAGATACAGTAGATGAAGTGAAACAAATAGAATTTTATCGAAATTTAAGTAAATATGATAAATCATCATTAGCTTTAACATTAGCACCAACTTTAGCTTGTAATTTTCGTTGTACATATTGTTATGAAAATCATGGAAATAAAGTTATGGGTGAAAAGGTACAAGATGAAATAATTGATTTTATTAAAAGTGAAATAAAAAATATAAAAAACTTATCAATTACATGGTATGGTGGAGAACCATTAATAGCGAAAAAAATAATATATTCATTATCAGAAAAAATATTAGCGTTATGTGAAGAAAATAAGGTTGTATATACATCTTTTATCATTACAAATGCAAGTCTATTAACGGATCAAGATATATTGTTATTTAAAAAATACAATATAAAAAGAGCACAGGTGACAATTGATGGACCAAAAGATGTTCATGATTCAAGACGTATTAGTTGTGATGGAAAAAGCACTTTTGATTTATTGATTAGCAATGTAAATAAATTAATAGATAGTGGATTGGATGTTATTGTTCGTATAAATGTGGATAAAGAAAATATAAATAAAATAAAAGAATTAATATTTATATTAAAAGATAGAATTGATAAATATAGTAAATTAAAAATTGATTTTGGAAAAGTGTCAACTCTTACAGAAGTATGTAAATCTATTGAAAAAAGTTGTTTTGATAATGAAGAATATGCAGATTTGTTATTGTCATTGACAGATAATATTATAAATATGGGTTTTGATATTAATAAAATGAATATATATCCACAAGTAAGATATAATTATTGTTGTGCAGATTATGTAAATTCTTTTGTGATAGATGTAGATGGGTTTATTTATAAATGTTGGAATCATGTAGGGGTTGAAGATAAAAGTTGTGGGCATATTTCAGAAATGGAAAAAATTGTGTCAAATGAATATTTAAAATGGATTCAATGGAATCCTTTGAAAAATATAAAATGTAAAGAATGTAAAATGTTACCTATTTGTATGGGTGGTTGTCAAGATTTAGTTATAGATAAGAAAAATGATCCAGTTTGTGACACTGTAAAATATAATTTAGATAATATAATTAAATTTTATTATGAAAAATTAAAAGGAGTTGAATAAAATGAACTTTTTAATAAGACCTATAAAGCCTAATGTGCTAAATAATTGTTTTCCTAAGTGTCTTCCTAATTGTTTTACTGATTGTTTTTTATTGCTTGGGTGTAAGAATATGTAAATAGAAGGTTTTTTGAAAATAAAATATAAAAAATTAGCAATTATAGGATGTAGAACAAGATGTGTTTCACAACGCTTAGGAGATTATAATAATTTAGGAAAATGTGTTTGTTCTTTAAAAATAATTTATGAGTAACACATAGACCGCCAGTATATTATTGGCGGTCTATTTTTCTTTTGCTAAAATATATTTATAAATTTATTTGATAGAAGGTTAATATATGAGTGATTTTGTCAAGCAGTTTATAAATGATAAATATAAACAAATAGATATATGGAAGGAGAGCGATAAGAGTAAGATTGTTTTGGCATATGATGAGTCAGATAGACAAGTATATGTTATAAAATATCTAAAAAATAAAGATGTTCCTTATCAGGAATTGAAAAAGATAGATGATAGGATACTTCCTAGGATTTATTATATTTTTGATGGTGATGAAGAAATAATTTTAGTGGAAGAATATATCTGTGGTATAACTTTAAATGAATTGATAGAGCAAAAAAAATATATATCTGATGAAGAGATACAAGATATCTTAGTGCAATTATGTAAGGGATTGAAGAATTTACATCAAAGGGACATTATTCATCGTGATATAAATTTGAATAATATTATGCTTACAAATGATGGTATTGTTAAATTAGTAGATTTTGATACAGTGCGTATTTTTAAGTATGACCAGAATTTTGATACAACATATTTGGGGACAAAAGGCTTTGCACCGCCAGAACAATATGGTTTTAGTCAAACTGATGCTAGAACAGATATATATGCTTTAGGTATGACGATAAAAAAATTACAGCCAAAATCTAATTTACTACAAAAGATAATAACGAAGGCAACACAATTAGACCCAGAAAATCGCTATCAATATGTAGAGGAAATTTTAAATGAAATTGAAGATGAATATAAATTTGAGCAAAAACAGAATAAATTGACTTTAAAGCAAATAGAAATAATGTTAAATGATAAATTTAACTTATTTGAAATACCTATGCCTGTACAAGAAAAAGATTATCCGTTTGATTTTAATAAGATACCTTTTTATACTCCAATCAGTATGGTTGATGATTTAGATTATGAAAGTGTAGAAGAAGCTCAAAAGGCTATGATAGAGGATTTTGAGAACAATGTATTTTCGTTGATGAAAGAATATATCAAGGATATATTAGAAACATATAAAATCTATCAGTTAAAGAAATATTATACGTACTATGAAAATGAGCAGAATTATTATTTTAAGGTAAATAAAGAAATAGAGCGTATTATAAATTTAATGGTAAAGCGATTTAAGTTGGATTTACCGGAGTATTTAAAGCACTTTGATTATGTGCCTAGTTTTACTAGACTTTCAGGAAAACAAGATGAACAGATGTATCATCTTTGGCAGTTAAAGCATTTAGAAGAAACAAATTATGTAGAAGAGATAAAGAAAGAATTTATAGATAGAATACTAGCTTATGATGCTGAGAGATTTTTTATATATGTAACTCAATACTTAAAGAAAGACATAAACTTAGAAGAATTGACGATAGTTGATGACAAGACAAATGAAGAAAAAAAGGTCTATCATTTTAATTTTGATACTTTAGCACAATGTTTTTTTGATGAATTATTAAAAAGCACTGATTTTATTATCAAAGATAATCCTTTTTTACAAGAAGATGTAGAAGGTGTGTTAATTAAGTATTATTTACCAGAATTAAAAGAGGCTTTAAAAGCCAAGACTAATGAAATTATGACGTTTTTAAAAGAATATAACTAAATATAAATTATGATAAATAGCCTTAGATATTAGTATCTTAAAGGCTATTTTTTTATGTAAAATGACTTAAATTGTTACTATTAATACGAAAAAGCAGTTAAATTATCCCTATGGGACAACAAAGAAAGTTCTATTTTTATTATATTGTTATTAAAGATTAATACATATTATAAAAGGAGCGAATATTTATGTTTAAGTATTGTACAAATTGTGGTAGCAAGATGCCAGCGGATAATTTATTTTGTACTAATTGTGGTATGAAATTTAATCAAGATAATAATTATAATGTAAATCCACAAAATAATTTTAATACTCCAGTGCAAAATACTAATTATCAGCAAAATGCAAATAAAATGGTTAACACTAATATGCAGATGAGAGCACAGAATAATTATCCAAGTGCAAATAATTATCAGCAAAATCAGATGCAACAACATAATCAAATGATAAATAATCAAGCAATGAATAATAATCAAATGGGTATGAACGAATTTAACATAGGTAAAAATTATTTACAAATGAATATGCCATTGCCAAATTATGCGCAAGCTATAAATTATCTACAAAAAGCAGTAAATATGGGTGTAAAAGAAGCTTCTATTTATTTGATGATTGCACATCTTTATCAAAATATTGATATGTTAAAACAAAATAGTATGTATATTGCAGAACATACAAATGGAATGAACTATAATCAGCCAATGCAAAATGCAAATTATAGTAATAATTTCGCAAATGGATTAAATAGTAATATGATGGCAAATAATTTTAATAATAGAGCTAATAATATGCCAAACAATCAAGCAATGGCTAATCAACAAATGCCTAATAATATGAATAATAACCAAAACAATCAAGAGAGTGGCTTAAAAACTTTTGGTAAATATGCAGCAGCTGCTGCTGTAGGGGCGATGGCTAGTTCTCTTTATCATAATGCAACAGCGGAAGCTTCTAGTGGTCATCATAGTTCTTCATCTAGTACAGAACAACCAGCACCAACAGAATACATTCCAAATGAAGTAACTCAGCCAGTTCAAGATTATATTGACCCAATGTACGCAAATCCAGTGGATAATATACAAGCTTATAGTGAGCAAGTAGTGCCAGATATGAATAATGTGGTAGCACCTGAAATCATGAATAGTAATGTAGTGGATAATATCCAAGCTTATGATGAAAATATTATTCCTGATAATATGCAAAATAATAATGAAATGCAAAGTAGTGAAGAAATTCTACAAGAAAATCCTGTAGATAGTATTCAAGCTTATGATGAAACTAATACTCAAGATGATACATCAAATAGTGAAGACACATCGGCAGATTATGAAGAAGAAGAATACACAGAAGAAGACTCTTTTGGCAATTTTGATGATGAGGATGAAGACAGTTTCTTTTGATTATTAGTCGTCAAAATGAGAGGTGAGCATTATGCAAAATTTATATTGTCCTAAATGTGGTCAAAATTTAAACGGAAATACTAATTTAAAATTTTGCCCTAAATGTGGAGCTAAAATACAAACTAATATTTCTGGGAATAATAAAAAGCAAGACGATATAGATAAACTGATGAATTCAGATTTTATACAAATGATAAAGCGAGATTATTTTTCTTATACAGGAAGATTAAATCGTAAAACCTATTTTATACGCAGTTTAGTTTTAGTAGTTATAGAATGTATACTTTTTGTGCTGATTGATGAATTAGACACTAGGTCAGATGATTTTAGTTTAATCTTGATGTTATTGAGCTTTATACTTTTATGTTTATGTATAGTAGCTGATTTTATGCTGGATATGAGAAGATTTCATGATTTGGATAAATCGGGATATTTTGCTTTATTATCACTTATACCAGCGATAACACCTTTTCTGTATTTATATTTATTTTTGATGCCAGGTACAAAAGGTGCTAATCAATATGGCAATGACCCTTTAGAAAATACGTACTGAGTAATAGTTGTTGATAGTAAAATGAGGAGCGGTTTTTATGCATAGATTAAAACAGAGATATTTAATGGTATTCATAGCGTTACTTACTTTATCTAGTGTGATGTTTTCTGGTTGTAGTTTATTAGAAGATAAACATGTAACTTTAGTCAAAGAGGGGACAATGGAAATTGTTCCTAATGTAAAAATCGGTAAGGCTTTTGACCAATTTTTCAGCGATGGTAAATGGGAGTATTTTGTGGCTACAGATAATTCAAAAGTTGTAGAGTTCACAGGTACATGTCGTTGGCAGGATAAACCAGCAAAAGCTAAAGTCCAATTTGTGATTTTAAATGATACAAGATTTCAGCTTTGGACGATTGAGATAAATGGCGACAATATGCGTGATTCTGATGCTATCGCTGTAATGAAGAAGATATTAACTCAATATCATGCAAAGTAAATTTAAATTTGAAACGTACAGAAATGAGGAATAGATATGAATATTTGTAGACAATGTCAGAAACAATTTGATGATAACGTACTTTTTTGTCCAAGTTGTGGCAATAAATTAGAAAAACAAAATGTACAAGTAGCAAATAATATTATTTGCCAAAAATGTGGAAATGCTTTAACTAGTGCAGATAAATTTTGCCCTAAATGTGGTGAAAAAACACCAGCATTTTATCAGACACCAATGGTCAATAATATGAATACTAATGTAGTAAATAATAATCAACCAATACAGCCAGTAAATCAGCCATATCAGCAAAATATGAATACAAACTTTAATGTAAATAATAATAGTGCTAATGGTATTTTAAATAAAATAAAAAATGAATATTTTTGTTTTGAAGGTAGAATAAATAGAAAATTTTATATAACACGTAGTTTGATAATTGCAGTTGTAGTAATGGTACTTTATTTTATCATCTATGCAGCGACAACAGATATTTTTGGTATAATGTCTGATTTTGGCATGATGTTAACTTTAATAGTGCAATTAGTGGGAACTGTAGCGGGTATATCTTTAAACATTAGAAGATTTCATGATTTTAATAAATCAGGCTGGTGGATATTGATTTTTATGGTACCATTTGTAAATCTTTATTTTAGCATTAAATTGTTATGTATTAGAGGCGATGTGGGTGCTAATAATTATGGAGCAGATCCATTTTGATGAGAGGTAAATAAAATGAGTAAATTTTGTTTTAAATGTGGTGCCCCAGTTAATGATGGTGAAAAATTTTGCCCTAAATGTGGTACTAATTTAGGAGTATCAACAAGTCTACAGATACAGCCAAATACAAATAGTAATAATATAAACAATAACAATAGTAATAATAATAAAATGAAAATAATAATAGCTATTGCAATTGTAGTCGTTATCATTCTAGGCAGTGGTCTGGGATATTTTCTCTATCAAAAACATGAAAAGGATACGCAAGTAAATACGAATACTAATACATTGGTGGAAACAGCAAAAGCTACTGATGATACGTATCAACAGCAAAAGCAAGATGATGAAAATCTAAAAAAAGCTAATGATATATTAAAAAATAAAAATACTAATTATAAAGTCAGTGCTGTATCAACAATTGATGATAATGGTTTCTTTGGTTTGATGACAGGAAAGGGATTGAGATTTATCATTTATGATAAAAAAGATGATATGATAGCTACTATTCCTTTTGATAAAGAGTTATTAAATCCTAAAAAATATGCTAATACGGATAGAGCGCTCTATTTTAATATGAGTGTAGAATATGATAATGTAAATAGCAAAGATAAAAAAGCTGGATACTGGAGTGGTTCTACACATACCATTCCTATAGAAATCTATAGTGAAGAAAAAGATGGTGTTTTATCTCCTTTAGGAATAATGACTTATTATGGAAATAACAAAGGAAAATACGATGAGTATTTGTATGAAATGCAAAATGTTAATTTAGCTAATTTAGTAATTCTTCATGGCGATAGTTTGAGAGTGGATATCACAAATAGAAATATAGACCTTCCATAAATAGAAAATATTTATCATAGGGATTGTACTTATATTAACTTAATAAATATGAATATAGGTACAATCTTTATGAAAAACTTACATATTAAGGCATAACTAATACTAATAAGGTGATTATTGGTATGAATATGAATTGTAAATATCTTAGATAATGAGATAATTTTATTAGTATGTATGAGAGGGGTAATATTTTTGTGTTTGAATCTGAATATAGACAAATTGGAGCTAAGATAATGTATTTTCGAAAGATGAAGAAATACACACAAGAAGAATTGGCGTTTAGAGCGTCAATTAGTGCCTCATATTTATCAAGAATAGAACGTGGTGTTTATAAAAAAGGTTTGCCAATATCAACACTTATGAAGATTGCAAAAGCTTTGGAAGTCGAATTAAGTGCCATTTTTGAAAAATGATGATAGCTGATAAAAATAAAATAATATATACATAAAAAAGCAATATCTGTTGTTGAAGGTTAAAACTATAGATATTGCTTTTTATTTGTAAATATAAATAAATTGATATTTTTTATTTTATAAATTGGGATAATTAAGCTGAAAAAATAACTAAATAATCCATTTTATTGTCCTGCTAGTACAACTAAATTGATAAATTTTTCGCTAGAATAAATTTAAAGAATATAGCAGAAGGTGATTTTATGGTAGATTTTTCAGCACAATATAGATTGATTGGGGCAAGAATAGCTTATTTTCGCAAATTAAAAAGATATACACAAGAAGAATTAGCATTTAGAGCTTCAATAAGCACATCATATTTATCAAGAATTGAAAGAGGAATTTATAGTAAAGGAGTACCGATATCTACATTAATGCAAATAAGTAAAGCTTTGGATATTGATATTAAATTATTATTTGAAGAAAAAATTTAGAGAAAAGTAAATAAAAAATATAGAAAGATATAATAGCTTTAAACTCAAAAAAGATATGATATAATATAGATTAATATCTTATGTAGAAGGTGGCTATTTATAATGAGCGAAAATTGTAATCATGATTGTGCAAGTTGCGGTACGACTTGTGGAGAACGTACAGCTCCTCAAAGTTTATTAGCACCAAACAATCCAAGTTCAAATATTAAAAAAGTAATTGCTGTAATGAGTGGTAAAGGTGGCGTTGGTAAATCCTTAGTTACTTCTATGATGGCAGTAACGATGCAACGTCGTGGCTATAAAACAGCAATTTTAGATGCTGATATCACAGGTCCATCTATACCAAAAGTGTTTAATCTTAAAGAAAAAGTAACAGGAACACAAGAAGGTATGACACCAGCACAGACAAAAACTGGTATAAAAATCATGTCTACAAATTTGATTTTAGATAATGAAACAGATCCTGTTGTTTGGCGTGGCCCTATTATTGGTGGAGTAGTAAAACAATTTTGGAGCGATGTAAACTGGGGTGAAGTAGATTATATGTTTGTGGATATGCCTCCAGGAACAGGTGATGTACCACTTACTGTATATCAATCTTTGCCAGTTGATGGTATTATCGTAGTTACAACACCACAAGAACTCGTATCTATGATTGTAGAAAAGGCTGTGAATATGGCTGGCTTACTCAGCGTGCCAATTATTGGTATTGTAGAAAATATGTCTTATTTTGTTTGCCCTAATTGCAATGAAAAACATTATATTTTTGGTAAATCAAAAGTTGAAGAAGAAGCTAATAAATATGGTATAAAACATACAGCTACACTTCCAATAAATCCAAGTTTAGCTCAAAAATGTGATGAAGGTAGTTTTGAAACTTTTGAAGGCGATTTTTTAAATTCTTTAGGTAGCATTTTAGAAGGAAAATAATTCATAAAAATAGAATTTAATAAGTAAACTAAAAAGTCTTTCTGTTTAAGCAGAAAGACTTTTTTTATAAAAAATATTTAAGATTAGAGGGAGTAAAATGAGTCAGCAAGTATATTTACCAAGTTATAGCATTGGTGAAGATGTATATAAGAGAGTACCTCAAATCTGCAGTAATTATGGCAAAACGGCAATTGTAATTGGCGGTGAAATTAGTTTAAGTAAAGTAAAAGATAAATTACTTACTGCGATGAAGGGGACAGATATAAAATTATTGGATTTTATTTGGTATGGAGGTAATGCTACACGAGAAAATATTGAGCGATTAAAAAATATGAAAACAGTGCAAATGGCAGATATGATATTTGCTGTTGGCGGTGGTAAAAGTATGGATACATGCAAAGCTTTAGCAGATATGCTGAAAAAGCCAGTATTTACATTTCCGACAATAGCATCAAATTGTGCTCCTGTTACAGCTTTATGCATTTTATATGGCAAAGATAAAGTAGAATTTTATGATGCACAAAAACCAGCTATTCATTGTTTTATAGATACAAAAATCATAAGTAATGCACCTATAAAATATTTGCGTGCTGGCATTGGTGATGCTTTATCTAAACAATATGAAGTTTGTTTTAATACGAGAGGTAGAGTTTTAAATCACACAAATAATTTAGGGGTACAAATAGCAAAAGATTGCTCAGAAAGATTACTGCAATATGGAGTAAAGGCATTAGATGATGCTCAAAAAAATATTGTATCTGATGAATTTATTCAGACTGTATTGACGATTATTGTAAATACAGGATTAGTTTCTGTTTTAGTAAATTTAAATTACAATAGCAGTTTGGCTCATTCACTTTATTTAGCTAGTGTGAAAATACCAGATTGTAAAAATCATATGCATGGTGAGATTGTCAGTTTAGGTGTAGTATTATTATTACTTGTAGATAAGCAATTAATACAGGCAAAGAAAGTATATGATTTTAATCAGAAACTAGATTTACCTACTTCTTTAATAGATGTAGGGATAAAAGATGTAAAACAAATAATTGATTTAATTTTACAAGATAAATATTTAAGTTTTGCTCCATATAATATCACAAAAGAGATGATAAAAGAAGCAATAGATATGCTCGAAGCCTTAAAGAACAAGAAAACTTTTTGAGTTCTAAAATATTTTGATATATAATATATGTATTGGTTTTTCACGAAAGTTGTAAGATAAGTAATAGATTATTTTTTATCAAGAATGAGAAAAAATATTTTGCAGTAGTGAGTGTACTCTGATTGTGATATACTAATAAAAGATTAAGTTATTACGCCATTAATAATAGAAAGGGATTTGCATGATAGAATTACCAAGCATTCAACAATTAGAAAATTTTATTATTTATAGCAAAGTAAAAGATATAGCAACGGCAGCTAGAGAAGCAAATGTTACTCGTTCGGCATTTAGTTTTCAAATGAAAAAATTGGAAGAAATAGTTGGTACTCAATTAGTTGTTCACGGAGAAAATACAATAGAACTTACTAAAGAAGGTCAAATCTTCTTAGCTAAAGCGGAAAAAATCGTATCGGAATTAAAACAATCTTTAAGTGAAATGAAAAAATTAGCTGGAGAAGAAGTTTCTTTATCTGTAGGTGCGCTGATGTCTTTAGGTGATGTATTTATCAATCAGCACTTAACTTATTTTAAAAAATACAACACTAATATAAAGATTAATGTTTATAATTTAGAAGCAAAAGAATTGATAAATCAGTTAGAAGCAGATAAATTGGATATAGTATCATCATTTTCCTTAAAGGATTTACAAGATGATGAATATGAAAATATATTTTTCTGTGATGAAGAAATGGTTTATTATGCGCCAAATATTGAGCATTTAGGTAATATCATCAACGTAGAAGAAATCGCTCAATATCCAATGGTACAGTATTCTCCATATTATTTAATGAATTCTACTATAAAGAACTATTTTAGTAAATTAGGTTGTCATCCTCAAGTAGAAGCTTGGTTTGCTACTCCATATGCGATTATGCATTATTGTCAACAAAATCAGGTGGGGGCTGTATTGCCAAAACGCTTGTTAAATGCTATGGGTTTTTTTGATGGTTATTATGATATAGAACCAGATTTTACTTTAAAATGCCATCTATTGTATAAAAAAACAAATCCAAAATATAAATATATAAAGATTTTCATTGATTATATCAATACTTTATATAATAAAAATAACAATAATTGAGTTTAGTGTATGCAAGATAATTGAAAATATGAATTAAAATCGTCAGTGTAAAAAGCTGGCGATTTTTTTATGATAAAATGTATGATTTTATCGTTAAAATGGATAAATTTGTGTTATAATAATAAACTATAATGTAATGATGTTAATCTAGGAAGTGATTTTATGACAAGAATTTCAGTTGAATTAGTACCAAGAGATATTGAAGTATTAAAAGAAGAAGTAAAAACAATAAAAGAAAAATTAAGCGATGTTGATTTTATTAATATTCCAGATTTGTTGAGTTGTGATACTAGAAGTTGGGACGGAGCAAATATTGCAAAAGCTTATTTCGATGATGTAGTACCACATCTAAGAGCGATGGATTTTGATTTTACAAAAGAGTTACCGATAAAAGATAAATTGAGAGAATATAATATAAAAGAAGTTCTTGTTATAGAAGGTGACCCACCACAAAGTATGCTTTATCAAGTATATCCAACAATAAGTACAGATATTATTAAAAAATTTAGTGAAGAAATGCCAGAAATTACAGTATATGCGGGAATTGACCAATATCGCAGTAGTATGAAAGAAGAAGAATATCGCATTCGTCGTAAACAATTAGCTGGAGCAAAAGGATTTTTTACACAACCATTTTTTGATATGCGTTATTTAGAAATGTATGCAGACCTTTTAGATGGTTTAGATATTTATTGGGGAGTTTCTCCAGTTTTATCCGAACGCTCTGTAAGTTATTGGAGAAATAAAAACAATGTTATTTTTCCAAAGGACTTTGAACCGACATTAGAATGGAATATAGAATTTGCTCGTAAAGTGATAGATTTTGCTCGCAAACATAATCATAATGTTTATTTAATGCCAATAAAAGCAAAAATAATGCCATACTTAGAAGGTGTTTTCGCTAAATAATAAATCTAAAAGCTGTGAAATAAATTTTTTCACAGCTTTTTTTTATTTACAAATTTACAATGGAATTCTATAATAGTCATATAAAAAACTGAAAATTAAGTAAAATCTTAAAAATTTTTTATAGTATGATAAATTTTTATTATGATATTGAATTTGGGAAAAGGGGAAAGTGTTATGTTTAAGATTTTAAATAAGAAAGTTTTACATGAAAATATTTTACAATTTACTTTAGAAGCTCCTTTGATAGCAAGAAAAGCAGAACCAGGTCAATTTGTGGTGTTAAGAGTTAATGAATATGGAGAGCGAGTGCCATTAACTATTGCTGATTTTGATAGAGAAAAAGGAACTATAGATATTATTTTTATGGTAATAGGTGCTTCAACTACTGTATTAGCATCATTAAATGCAGGCGATAGTATTTTAGACTTAGTTGGCCCTTTGGGTAAAAAAACAGATATTAGACCTGATATGGGAACTGTAGTTTGCATAGGTGGTGGAATAGGTGTTGCTCCAATTTATCCTATTGCTAGAAAGATGAAACAAGTGGGTAATCATGTGATAACAATCATGGGAGCGAAAAATAAAGATATTTTGATTTTGAAAGATGAAATGGAAAAAATATCTGATGAAGTTATTGTTACTACAGATGATGGCTCTTATGGTATAAAAGGATTTGTAACAACAGCACTACAGCAATTAATTGATAAAGGAATTGATATTGCTGAAGTAGTAGCTATTGGACCTGTTATTATGATGAAAACTGTGGCAGATACAACTAGACCATATAATATTAAAACGATTGTTAGTCTAAATCCTATCATGGTAGATGGTACAGGAATGTGTGGTGGTTGCCGTGTACAAGTTGGTGATGAAATAAAATTTGCTTGTGTAGATGGGCCAGAATTTGATGGTCATTTAGTAGATTTTGTGAATTTGATGGAAAGACAACGTATGTATAGACCTAAAGAGGAAATTGAAAAAGACCATATTTGTCGTTTAGCTAAAAAGGTTGAAGAAATGGAGGAAAAATAATATGCCTTTAGTAATGCAAAAACATGAAATGCCAGAACAAGATGCTAATGTTCGCAGAAATAATTTTGATGAAGTGGCTTTAGGATATACAGAAGAATTAGCCTTAGCAGAAGCTAATCGTTGCCTTCATTGTAAAGTGCCACATTGTAGAAAAGGTTGTCCTGTAGATATCGATATACCAGCTTTTATTGCTAAAATAAAAGAAGGCGATTTTGAAGGAGCAAATGCAAAAATCAAAGAAGCTAGTAGTTTGCCTGCTATTTGTGGACGCGTTTGTCCTCAAGAAAATCAATGTGAAAAATACTGTGTAATGGGAATAAAAGGCGAACCTGTGGGTATTGGTCGTTTGGAAAGATTTGTAGCTGATTATTGCATGCAAAATTGTGAAGAAAAAATAGAAAAAACAGTAAAAGATGATGCTCAAAAAGTCGCTATTATTGGCTCGGGACCAGCAGGATTAGCTTGTGCAGGTGATTTGGCGAAAAAAGGCTATCAAGTAACAATTTTTGAAGCTTTACATACAGCAGGTGGAGTATTATCTTATGGTATTCCAGAATTTCGTTTACCAAAAGATAAGGTTGTAAAACCAGAAATTGATAATTTGCGTAAGATGGGTGTAAAAATAGAAGTGAATTCTGTAGTAGGTAAATTATTCACAGTTGATGAGCTTATGCAAGAATTTAATTTTGATGCTGTATTTATTGCTACAGGAGCAGGTTTACCTCATTTTATGAATATTCCTGGTGAAAATTTAAATGGGGTATATTCTTCAAATGAATTTTTGACGAGATGTAATTTAATGAAAGCATATCGTTTTCCAGAATATGCTACGCCTATTAATGTAGGGAAAAAAGTGGCTGTAGTAGGTGGCGGTAATGTAGCTATGGATTCTGCTCGAACTGCTTTGCGCTTGGGAGCAGAAAAAGTATATATTGTTTATCGCAGAAGTGAAAAAGAATTGCCAGCAAGACGTGAAGAAGTAGAACATGCCAAACAAGAAGGTATAGAATTTAAATTATTGAATAACCCTGTAGCTATCTTAGGAGATGAAAAAGGATATGTAAAAACCATTCGCTGTATAAAAATGGAATTAGGCGAACCTGATGCTTCAGGTCGTAGACGCCCTGTGGAAATACCTAATTCAGAATTTGATATTGATGTGGATACTGTGGTTATCGCTATTGGTCAAGGGCCAAATCCGTTGATACAATCAACTACTCCAGATATGCAGACAAATAAGAGAGGTAATATCGTAGCTGATGAAGAAACAGGAAAAACTACAAAAGAAGGTGTCTTTGCTGGTGGCGATATTGTAACAGGAGCTGCAACTGTTATTTTGGCTATGGGTGCAGGTAAAAAAGCTGCTAAAGCTATTGATGAATATTTGATAGAAAAACGCAATAAATAATAAATTTAAATAGATTGATTTTAGGGTAAAGATATGTTGACCGAAAATCAATCTATTTTTTTTAGAAAAATTTTTTGCTATAATGCTTTTATATTTGAATAGAATTTTTTTAGAGGTAAAAAATGAGTTTAATGAATTTTACAAGTATAGATTTTGAGACAGCTAATAAAAATCGGGATAGTGCTTGTAGTGTAGCTGTAGTTGTTATTGAAAACGGTAGAATGGTGGATAGTTATAATTCACTTATAAGACCGCCAGAAATGTTTTTTGAAGAAGGTAATATGAAAATACATGGCATTACTCCACAAATGGTAGAAAATGCACCTACTTTTGCAGATATATGGAAAGATTTACGTATATATTTAGATAATCGAATAGTTATAGCACATAATGCTTTTTTTGATATGGGCGTATTGCGCAGTTGTATTTGGAAATATAATTTAGCTAAACCACAGTTTAAAACAGCATGTACTGTTCAAATTGCTAGAAAAGTATGGCCACAGTTACCAAATCATAAATTGAATACATTAGGAGAATTTTTTCAGATACAATTTAAACATCATGATGCTTTAGATGATGCAAAAGTTTGTGCAAAAATTCCTTTAGTTGCAGGCAGAACTGTAGGTGTGGATAATATGGATAGTTTATTAAGAAAAATAGGTTTAGAAGCAAAAATATTTAAATCATAAAAACTTATAAAAAAGTGTTGACAAAAAACATTTTATAGTGATATAATAAATCTCGCATTCGACGCGAGTGCCAAATGCGGAAGTGGCGGAATTGGCAGACGCGCTAGACTTAGGATCTAGTGTCTTTCGGCGTGCAGGTTCAAGTCCTGTCTTCCGCACCATTTGAAATTATAGGCTTTACAGATTTTCTGTAAAGCCTTTTTTGTTTTTTATAAATTATAAAGTTATATTAATTTAATAAATGAAATTGCATTTTTGAGGTATTATTGATTATTTTTGCTTATAAGCATATAATTTAGATAGGATTTATTTCTAGTAAGAAAGGTTGAATTTCAATGAAAGTTTTATTATTAAATGGCAGTAGACGCGAAAAAGGTTGTACATATACAGCTCTTAGTGAAATAGCACAAACTTTAGAAAAACAAGGTATTCAAGCAGAAATAATTCATGCAGTACCAGAAACAGAAATTATTAAAAGTGTTGCAGAAAAAGTAAAAACTGTAGATGGTTTAGTAGTAGGTTCTCCTGTATATTGGGCATCTCCATCTGGAGAAATCATTTCTTTTATGGATAGATTATCTAGCTTAGCAGGTAAAGATTTATTACACAAACCAGCAGCAGCTATCGCTTCCGCTAGACGCGCTGGTACAACTGCAACTTTAGATGTACTTGCTAAATATTTTACTTATCATCAAATGCCAGTAGTTTCTGCAAATTATTGGAATGTAGTACATGGCAATACACCAGATGAAGTGAAAAAAGATGCAGAAGGTATGCAAATTATGCGTGTTTTAGGTAATAATATGGCATGGCTTTTAAAATGCATTGAAGCAGGTAAAAATAATGGTATACAAATTCCAGAAACAGAAGCAAAAATAATGACAAATTTCATTCGTTAAAATAGAGTAAACAGAGTTATAACGATTTTTTATTTCGTTATAACTCTTTTTTTGTGGTAAAATATAAATATAGTAGCCGATAAAGAAGGTGTAAACATGGGGAAAAAATCATTATTGACTAAAGAGGATATTGATATATTAGAGTCTTGGGCTGATGGATACTTTTATAAGATTTTTTATTATTTAGAAGATTTTGTTAAAAAAGGTATAGAGCAAAAATTGTTTACTTTGGAAGAAGCAAAGGAAGATTTAAATATTGCTTTATGGTATGCATATGCAGGCAATAATATTGATATATATGAATATTATTACAAAGTGATAAATTGGATGCCTTATTCAGAAAAAAATGCTAAAGGCTCAGGCGCATGGTATTATCGTTATTCAGTGGCTTTGACTTATTGCAGTGATTTGGAAAAAGCATATAGTTATGCACAAAAAGGTGTACAAGAAGAAGCTGATTATCCATGGGGTTGGTTGAATTTAGCAAAATTACAATATCATTTTGGCGAAAAAGAAAAAGCAATGGCTTCTATAGAAAAGGGCTTATCTCTTGTGCCGGATGATTATGAATTTAAAGTTTTACAAGAGGAAATAAAAGCAAATTGTAGCTTAGAAGAAATGCTATGTCATTATATAAAACCAGAAGATGATGCATTTTTTAAAAATCGACAAATGTATAAACAGCATTTAAAAGAGAAAATGCAAGCTGTAGATGGAGTAATTTGTCATGAGGAGTCTTTGCAGAAGGTAAAAGAATTTTTAAAGGGAAATAAGTGGCAAGAAAATAATCCTTATTGTACTTGTATGGTAAAGTTAGATGATATAACAGTAAAAATTGTTTTTACCATGAATAGAGCAATGTTGTCAAAGATAAATATGGATTGGTTAATTAAAGAGTATACCGACATAAAAGATAATTTATTGACTTATGATAAGTATGATGTTGAATATAAATTGCAGGAAATAGAGATAGATAGAGATTATCAAATAAAATTAACTTATTATAATAAAAAGAAAAAATTATCTTTAGTTTTGGCTAAAGATAGTAATAAAAAAGTTCAAGAAAATCATAATGAACATTTAAAAAATGACAAAGAAGTAGAAAATTTAGCTTTGACATTATATAAAAGAGATGAACAATTTTCTTATGTGGAATGTTGGTTTGAAGATGATAAAATCGTTAAACATTATGGTTTAGTTGGCGATAAGGGAGATATCAAAAAATATGAAAATTGTTCAATTGATGATTATAAATTATACTTAGATATCTTCGTAGGACGATATGAAAAATTAGGCTATATCTCATGGCGAGAATTCACGAAAAAGACTTTATTAATGAAAATCACTATAGAAGATAATGAACAAAATTTATGGAAAGAAGAAAATGAAGCGCCGATATATTTCCTTTATGAAATGGTACAAAAAGCTTTAGAAATAAATGTAGTAGGCTTTTTAAATGATTGGGGCTATAGAAGAAATGAAAAGAAAAATTTGTATGAAATCAACTTTTATTTTGATACAGTTGATAAAGATATAGCAGTGAATTTAGTAAAACATGTCATAGAAGTATTTTCAATGAATGCTAAATCAAAGGTAGAGGAAGTCATAGAATTAGCAGAAGTTAAAAATGGAGTTGTTTAATTTTTCGCTTATAATAGACAATGCCAAAAATATCTGCTAATGCCCAGCCGATAGGGATAGACCACCAAATACCGATTACTCCGATAGAAGGTATGCTAGCAAGGTAATAGGCAAGTCCTACACGTGTGCCTAATGAAATAATGGTTAAGATTACAGACATGCTAGGGAAGTTAATAGCACGATAAAATCCATATAATAAAAATAAAATGCCAATGCCAAAATAGAAGCTACCTTCTATGCGGAGATAATCCACACCGATATTGATAATTTCCGTTTCAGAACTATCAATGAAAATTGTCATTAGAGGGCGAGCGAAGATAAAGACGCCAACAGATATAATTAAACAAAATAGAAATGAGATTTTTATAGCAGATTTAATACCTTGTTGAATTCTATCTATTTTTTTAGCACCGTAGTTTTGCCCAATGAAAGTAGAAAAAGCATTGCCAAAATCTTGTGCAGGCATATAAGCTAGTGAGTCTATTTTTACGGCAACGGTGAAGGCTGCCATTACTGTTGCACCAAAGCTATTTACAAGATTTTGTACGAGTAAAATTCCGAAATTCATTACAGATTGTTGTGTAGATGTTAATAATGAAGAATTAGAAATATCTTTTATCATGGCTAAATCAAATTTGCAATGTTCTTTTTGCGGAATTAATTCAGGGCATTTTTTTATAGTATAGATTGTTAGACCTAAGGCACAAAAACCTTGAGCTATTACTGTACCAAGTGCAGAGCCTGCCACACCCATTTGAAAATTAACAACTAAAATAATGGAAAGAATAATATTAAAAAGGGCAGAACTTGCTAAAAAGATAAGTGGTGTTTTTGAATTGCCAATAGCACGAAGTAGACAAGTGAAATAATTATAAACAAAAGAAAAACTAAATCCGATGAAAATAATATAAAGATATGTATAAGTTAAATCGAAAATTTCGCTAGGGACTTGCATAAAATAAATGATTTCATCAATGTAAATAAAAATAAAAATATTTATTATTATTGTAAGTATTAATATTAAGATGAAAGAGATAAAAATACTAGATTTTAATTTAAAATAATCTTTTTCACCATAAAATATCGAAAATAAAGCTCCGCTACCCATACAAAGACCTAATAATACTGAGGTCAAAAAAATGATTAAGGCATAGCTTGCACCGACAGCAGCTAAGGCATCTGTGCCAATAAAATGACCAACAATTAAGGTATCGGAGATATTATATAACTGTTGCATAAGATTGCCTAAAATCATAGGCAGTGAAAATTTTAACATAGTCATCGAAACAGACCCTGTTGTTAAATCATATTTCATAATAAAAGCACCTCGCTTAGACTATAAAGAAAATATATTGCATAAGTTAGAAAATATTTATATAATAAATATAACTAATTAATTGATTAATTTATACTAATACTTAGAATAATGAAAAAATAATTCAAAAGAAAAGAGGAAAACTAATGGAGGCTTTAGTTACGATTATTAATAAATCAGGAGTTCATGCACGACCAGCAGCAATGCTTGCTCAAATGGGACGCAGATATACGTCTAAAATCACATATACAGCAAAAGGTATCACTGCTGATGGGAAAAATATCATTCCTATAATCAATTTAGGATTATCTTGTGGTACACAAGTGCTTATAACTGCTGAAGGTGATGATGAACAAGAAGCTATTAAAGCTTTGAGTGAACTTGTAAATAATCGTTTTGGTGAGCATCAATAATAATATTTATAACACAAATATATTAAGAAGTTAAGAGTTGTCTTCGCTCTGAAATTATGCTAATATATCTTATACAATTTAATGTTTTGTAAAAGACAATGAAAAAGAGAGTATAGATATAATTGAGTTGTGCAGAGAGAAAATTTATAGCTGAAAAATTTTCCAACCCAGTATCTAGAAAGTAGCTTTGGAGTCCTCATACCGAAATAATATTAAGTATGAGCGCAGATACAGCGTTATGTAATGAAGTTTTATCTGAATTTTATGTAGTTAATTTATAAATTTAGATAAGAAAAATTAGGTGGTACCGCGAAGATATCTCTTTCGTCCTTTTATGAGGAATGAAAGAGATTTTTTTGTGTAATTTTTGCCTGATTTAATTGAATAACTTTAGTTTTTGTGTGAAAAATAGGAGGTATTTTTTTGATGGAAGAAACAAATATTCCAAAGGTTTATGACCCGCAATCTTTTGAAAAAAAATGGTATCAATATTGGGAAGAAAATAAATTATTCCATGCAGAAGTAGATGAAACTAAAAAACCATTTAGCATTGTAATGCCACCACCAAATGTAACAGGTCAGCTTCATATGGGACATGCTATGGATAATACTTTGCAAGATATTTTAATTCGTTTTAGAAGAATGCAAGGGTACAACACTTTATGGATGCCTGGTACTGACCATGCAGGTATAGCAACTCAAGCCAAAGTAGATGCACAACTTCGTGAACAAGGTGTATCTCGTTATGATATTGGTAGAGAAAAATTCTTAGAACATGCTTGGGCATGGAAAGAAAAATATGGTAATCGCATAAAATATCAAATTCGTACACTTGGTTCTTCTTGTGATTGGGATAGAGAACGTTTCACTATGGACGAAGGTTGCTCTCATGCCGTTCGTGAAGTATTTGTACAATTATATAAAAAAGGTTTAATTTATCAAGGTAAACGCATAACTAACTGGTGTCCACACTGCAATACAGCACTTAGCGATATTGAAGTAGAACATCAAAATGAACAAGGTCATTTATATCATTTAAAATATCAAGTTGAAGGCGAAGATAGATTTGTAGAAATCGCTACAACTCGTCCTGAAACTATGTTTGGTGATACTGGCGTAGCTGTTCACCCTGATGATGAACGCTATAGCGATTTAGTAGGTAAAACTTTGATTTTACCAATCGTTGGTCGTCGTATACCACTTTTTGCTGATAGTTATGTAGATCCACAATTTGGTACTGGTGCAGTAAAAGTAACACCAGCTCATGACCCTAATGACTTTGATATGGGTGCTCGCCATAATTTAGAACAGATTGTAGTAATCAATAATGATGGTACAATGGCAGAAAATACTGGCAAATATGCTGGTCTTGACCGTTATGAATGCCGTAAACAATTAATCGAAGATTTAAAACAACAAGGCTATTTAATCGGCATTGAAGACCATGAACATGCAGTAGGTCATTGTTCTCGTTGCTCTACAACTGTAGAACCACTTGTATCTAAACAGTGGTTTGTAAAAATGGAATCTTTGGCAAAACCTGCAGCTGAAGCTGTAAAATCTGGCAAAATTAAATTTGTTCCAGAAAGATTTTCTAAAATCTATTGCAATTGGTTAGATAATATACGTGATTGGTGTATTTCTCGTCAGCTCTGGTGGGGTCATCGTATTCCAGCATGGTATTGTGATGATTGCGGTGCAACTATCGTAGAAAATGAAGATGTAACAGTTTGTCCTCATTGTGGTAGCAAACATGTTCATCAAGATGAAGATGTACTTGATACATGGTTTAGCTCTGGTCTTTGGCCATTTGAAACTATGGGTTGGCCAGAACAAACAGCAGAATTAAAACAATTCTATCCAACAAGTGTACTTGTTACAGGATATGACATTATTTTCTTCTGGGTAGCTCGTATGGTAATGATGGGCTTAGAATTTGGTAAAGATATTCCATTTAAACATGTATTTATTCATGGTCTTGTACGTGATAGCCAAGGTCGTAAGATGAGTAAATCTTTAGGTAATGGTATTGATCCTGTTGAAGTAATTGAAAAATATGGTGCAGATACACTTCGCTTTATGCTCATCACAGGTAATACACCTGGTAATGATATGCGTTTTTATTGGGAACGTGTAGAATCTGCTCGTAATTTCGCTAATAAATTATGGAATGCTTCTCGTTTCATGCTCATGAATCTTGAAGGTTTTGACAAAACTTTTGTTCCAGAAGCTAGCGACTATACTTTAGCAGATAAATGGATTTTAAGCCGTTATGCTAAAACTGCTATCAGCATTACTGAAAACCTAGAAAAATTTGAATTAGGTGAAGCTGGTCGTTCTTTATATGACTTCATTTGGAATGAATTCTGTGATTGGTATATTGAACTTAGCAAAGCTCGTCTTTACGATAAAGAAAATATTCGTCCACGTAAAGTAGCTCAATACGTTTTAGGTTATGTACTTGAACATACACTTCGCTTATTACATCCATTTATGCCATTTATTACAGAAGAAATTTGGCAACACATTCCACATGAAGGTAAGAGCATCATGGTAGCTGATTGGCCAACAGGTGAAGAAGCAAAACTTGATGATGCAAGCGAAGTAGAAATGACTACTATCATGGAAACAATCAAAGCTATCCGTAATATGAGAGCTGAAGTAAATGCAGCACCAAGCAAAAAAACAGAAGTAATTCTTCATTTAAGTGATGAAAGCTTAACTGATGTATTTGCTAAAAACAGTGGATATTTAGAAACATTAGCTTCTGCTAAAAATGTAACTATTTTAGCAAAAGATGATGCAAAACCAGAAAATGCAATGACAGCAGTAGTAAATGGTGTAGAAATTTATTTACCTTTAGCAGGTTTAATTGATGTAGAAAAAGAAACTGCTCGTTTAAATAAAGAATTAGCTACATTAGATAAAGAAGTATCACGTCTTGATAAAAAACTTTCTAACGCAGGTTTTATTGCCAAAGCACCTGCTGATATTGTAGAGAAAGAAAAAGAAAAATTAAAAGGTTATGAAGAAAAACGTGAAGCAGTAAAACAACGTTTGGCATATTTAGCAACTCTTTAATTTTAGATTTTTTTATGAAAGGCGTAATAAAATGAATTATCTAGAATCGCTAGAATATCTAGATGAGCTTAGTACCTTTGGTACTAAGCTTGGTCTAGGTCGCATTAAACAATTAGTAACTTATTTAGACAATCCACAAACAAGATATAAAACTATACACATAACAGGAACTAATGGAAAAGGTTCAACAAGTTCTATGTTATCTAGTATTTTAACAACATCTAATATTAAAACAGGTCTATATATTTCACCTCATTTAGTATCATATACAGAACGTATTCAAATAGACGGAAATCCTATAAGTGAAGAAGATTTTGCTGATTGTATTAGTGCTGTTAAAACTTTTGTGGATAAAATGGTTGAAGATGGCGAAGAGTCACCTACACAGTTTGAAGTTATTACAGCAGCGGCATTTTTGTATTTTGCGATTAATAAAGTAGAATATGCTGTCATCGAAGTAGGATTAGGTGGATTATTAGATTCTACTAATGTGGTAAAACCAGAAGTTAGCGTCATCACAAATGTGGCATTTGAACATGCTCATCTATGTGGAGGAACTTTAGAAGGTATAGCAGAGCATAAAGCTGGTATTATAAAAGATGGTGTACCTGTGGTTACAGCAGCAAAAGATATACCATTAGATATAATCAATCAAACAGCTGAAGAAAAAAATGCTGATATTTTCATAGCAAATAATGATTTTTCAGCTATGTTTGTAAATTTTGATGGGCAGTATCAAGAATTAAAATTTAGTTCTGAATTATTAGGAGTTAATTTCAATTATAAATTGAAATTATTAGGTGACCATCAAATAGAAAATAGTTCTTTAGCTATTATGACCGCTAGTATCTTAGGTAATAATGATGAACGTATTACTAGAGAAAATATCATTGATGGTTTAGCATTAGCAAAATGGCCAGCACGTTTTGAAGTATTTAATTTTGATGGACAGATTTGCATAGTAGATGGCGCTCATAATCCAGCAGGTATGATGATACTTCGTCAAAATTTAGATAAATATTATCCAAATGAAAAAAGAGTTATTCTTTTAGGTATATTAAAAGATAAAGACATAGATACTATGCTTATTGATTTATTGCGTGATGATGATGAAATCGTTATAACTACTCCAAATTCAGAAAGAAAAGCTTCTCCTGAATATATTGCAAGTAAGATATCAAATCATCGTGTAGAGACTTTTAATAATATGCAAGAAGCTTTAACTTTAGCTCGTCAGTGGGCAGGTAAAGATAAAGTTTTATGTATAACAGGTTCTTTATATTTGACAGGTGAACTGAGAAATATTTTAGTCAATGAAGCATGATTTTAGTAAAGGTATTTTTAGCTTTTAGAGTAGTAGGTGTATAGGTGGATATATTTAAAAAAAATAGATTGAATAATGATTGTAAACGATTGATGTTTTACATTGTTATAGCTATGGCAACAATGTTACCTTTTTCCTATGTTGTATCAAGTCTATTGTTAGTAGCTGGCTGGGGTGTTTTTGCCTATAAATCATTTAAGGGATTTTTTGAATGGAAACGTACAATACTTGATTTTCCCATTATGATTTTTGTGATTATATCTTTTTTATCCGTTTTAGTATCACCAGATTCAGCATTTAGTTTTTACAATTGCTATAATTTAGTTGGTCGATATGTACTTACATATTACTTAGTTGTGCAAAGTATAGATTTAAAAAATATAGGACAATTAAAAGTATTTTTAAGCTGTATAAGTTTATCTTTATTTATTGTTGTAATATATGGTTTTATGCAAGCATTTTTAGGTATAGGACTAACTTCTGAGCAAATAGTATGGACTGATGGAGCAATGTTTCCTGGATTAAAAACGAGAGTATTTTCCACATGGCAAAATCCTAATTTATTAGGTGGCTACTTTGATTTGATGTTAGGCTTGATGGCTGGAATGTTTTTATTGATAAAACATAAAATCGTTCGCATTGTAATCGCAGTTTTATTCTGTTTAACAGCCTTTTGTTTGACCTTGACATATGCTAGAGGAGCTTGTCTAAGTATTGCCTTAGTAATCTTTGTCTACAGTATTTTATATAATCGAAAAGTATTATTAGCATTGATAGGATTAGCTGTCATCTTATTGCTTTCAGATGCAACTTTAGTGGATAGAATGACATCTATTTTTACGAAAATGGATACATCTTCAGAAATGCGTCTTGCCTTTTGGGAAAGTACTATAGCAATGATTTTAGACCACCCATTATTGGGCATAGGTTGGGGTTCATATTTTATGGTTTATCCTAATTATGATTATTATATGCAGGGGAATTTTATAAAAATTGTACATGCACATAATATGTATTTGAATTTTATGGCTGAAATTGGTTTATTTGGTTTTGCAAGTTATATGGTTTGTTTCTTTGGTGTAATTTACAAAGCCTTTAAAGCACAGGTTATGAAATTAGATATATTGGTTAAAGCTATGTTTTTAGGCATAGGCTTAGGTTTATCTGCATTGGCATTAAATGGTTTTACAGATTATGTAATGTTTAATACAGAATTATCTATGCTTGTATGGCTATTTTCAGGAATTGTAGTTTCTGGATATAAAAATTAAATTAATAATATTATTTAAACTCAAGCCTTAAAGGAGTGAATGCAGTGAAAGAACAAACTATTTCTAAAGCAACTATTGATAGATTACCACTATATTATAGAACTTTGAGATTGGCTCAAGATGATGGCATGGATATCATCTCATCAGATGAATTAGGCCGTCGATTAGAATTAACACCGGAGCAAATTAGAAAAGATTTAGCTTTATTTGGTCAGTTTGGTAAAAAGGGAGTTGGCTATTATGTCAATGAACTTAAATTTAATGTAGGCAAGATTTTAGGGCTTGATAATCATTGGAATATTGCAATCGTAGGGATTGGTCATTTAGGTGTGGCTTTGGCTAATTATCAAAATTTTATTGCTTTAGGTTTTAATCTAGTAGCATTATTTGATAATGACCCCAATATTATTGGAAAGACAGTAAATCATGTAAAAGTAAAAAGCATTGATGAATTGCAAAGTTGTGCTAAAAATCTGAAGATAGATATTGGGGTTATTGCAGTACCTGCTCAATTTGCACAACAGGTAGCTGATAAATTAGTTAAAGCAAATATAAAAGGAATATGGAACTTTGCTCCTGTAAAAATGAGAGTCCCTGAAGATGTGAAAATTGTTAATGAAGATTTATCTGTGGGACTTAGTAGATTGTCGTATTATATTACAGGAAAATAGCTTTCTTTTCCTATAGTAAAACTTGACGCTTTTCCCTAGTAGTGGTATGCTTTTGTTAGTGATATGCGTTATTATTTATTAAAAGATGGAGTGTTGATTTTTTATAATTTTTATTTATTTTTTATTGAAAAATTATAAATAAAAAAATTTATTTCATAAATGATACAATAATCTTTGATTATCGTATTAGACAATGATATAATGGAACACGACATAATAATGCAACAATATATTTTGGTAAGGAGGAGAATTTTTAATGATTGACATTTTAGATCGTGTGCGTAATAAAGCTTTGCATGCGAAAATTGTCAGTGCACAAGAAGCTGCTGAGTTAATTAAACCAGGCATGAATGTGGGAACTAGTGGATTTACACCATCTGGTTATCCTAAAGCTGTGCCTTTGGCTCTTGCTGAACGCATGAAAGAACACCCATTTAAAATTAATTTATATACAGGTGCTTCTGTAGGACCAGAACTTGATGGTGCACTTTGTGAAGTTAATGGTATCGATAAACGTATGCCATATCAAACTAACAAATTATTAAGAAATTTAATAAACTCTGGTGAAATCTCTTATAGCGATTTACATCTTAGTGAATCCGCTCAGTTATTACGTTATGGTTTCTATGGTAAACTAGATGTTGCTATCGTAGAAGCTTGTGCTATTACAGAAGAAGGTAACATTATCCCAACAACATCTATGGGTAATACAGCTTCTTTCGTTCAACAAGCAGATATGGTTATAGTAGAAGTTAATACTAGCCAACCATTAGAACTCGAAGGTATGCATGACGTTTATGTGCCTCTTGATCCACCACATCGTCTTCCAATTCCTATTGTTAAGGCTAACGACCGTATTGGTACACCTTACATACCTTGCACTCCAGATAAAATTAAATGCATTGTTCCTTGTGATATTACAGATAAAACTCGTCCATTTGGCGAAATTAGTGAAGCTGATCACAAAATGTCTGAATATATCATTGAACTTCTTCAAGATGAAGTTAAAAAAGGTCATATGCCTAAAAATCTCTTACCATTACAATCTGGTGTAGGTAATGTAGCAAATGCAGTAATCAGCGGTTTCGTTGATTCTGATTTAAAAGACTTATCTGTATATACAGAAGTTATCCAAGATGGTATGTTTGACTTAATTGATGCTGGTAAATTAAACTTTGCATCTGGTACAGCATTATCTCCATCTCCAGACGGATTAAAACGTTTCTATGAAAATATCAAAGAATATAGAAAACATCTTTTACTTCGTCCACAGGAAATTTCCAATAGCCCAGAAGTTGTAAGAAGAATTGGTGTTATTGCTATGAATACTGCTATTGAATGCGATATTTATGGTAATGTAAACTCCACTCATATCATGGGTACAAAAATGATGAATGGTATTGGTGGTTCTGGTGACTTCGCTAGAAACGCTTACCTCACTTGCTTCTTTACAGCATCTACTGCTAAAAACGGTCTTATCTCTTCTATCGTTCCTATGTGCTCTCATGTTGACCATACAGAACATGATGTAGATATCATCGTTACAGAACAAGGTTTAGCTGACTTAAGAGGTCTTGCTCCACGCGAAAGAGCTCGTGAAGTTATTAACAAATGTGCTCATCCAGATTATAAACCTATGTTAATGGATTATTTGGAAAGAGCAGAAGCTGCAACAAAACATGCACAAACTCCACATATTATTAAAGAAGCTTTGTCCTGGCATGAAAAATTCATGGAAACAGGTTCAATGAAATAATAACCTTTTTAGGGAGGAATTTAAAATTATGAGCAATGAAAAAGAAAAAATCCAAGCTGGCTTAGCTGAATATAACGCTAGTGTAGAAAAAACAGTTGCAAGATTCCCAGAACGTGGACATCTTCCAGAACAACGTTTATATACTCCACTTGACATTGAAGGTACTGACTACACAGAAGAAATTGGTTTCCCTGGTATGTATCCTTATACTCGTGGTGTTCAGCCTACTATGTATCGTGGTCGTTTCTGGACAATGCGTATGTATGCAGGTTTCTCCACTGCTGAAGAATCCAACAAACGTTATCGTTATTTAATTGAATCCGGTGCTACAGGTCTTTCTTGTGCATTTGACCTTCCAACTCAGATTGGTTATGACTCTACTGATGACATCTCCGAAGGTGAAGTTGGTAAAGTTGGTGTTGCTATCGACTCCTTAGCAGATATGGAAATCCTCTTCGATCAGATCGATCTTGGTAAAGTTTCCACTTCTATGACTATCAATGCTCCTGCATCCGTACTTTTAGCTATGTACATTGCAGTTGCTGAAAAACAGGGTGTACCTGCTGATCAATTAAAAGGTACAATCCAGAACGATATTCTTAAAGAATATGCTGCTCGTGGAACATATATCTTCCCACCACGTCCATCTATGCGTCTTATCACTAACATCTTTGAATATTGCTCTAAATATGTACCAAAATGGAACACAATCTCCATTTCCGGTTACCATATTCGTGAAGCTGGTTCTACTGCTTCTCAGGAAATCGCATTCACTATTGCTGATGGTATCGCTTACGTTGAAGCAGCTATCAAAGCTGGTCTTGACGTTGATGCTTTCGCAGGTCGTCTCTCCTTCTTCTGGAATGCTCATAACAACGTACTTGAAGAAGTTGCAAAATTCCGTGCTTCCCGTCGTATCTGGGCTAAAGTTATGAAAGAAAGATTTGGCGCTAAAAAAGCTAAATCCATGATGCTTCGTGTTCATACACAAACAGCTGGTTCCATGCTTACAGCTCAACAGCCTAACAACAACATTATCCGTGTTGCTTTACAGACTGCAGCTGCTGTTATGGGTGGTACTCAGTCCCTTCATACAAACTCCCGTGATGAAGCACTTGCTCTTCCTACAGAAGAATCCGTAATGATCGCTTTACGTACTCAACAGATTGTTGCATATGAAAGTGGTTTAGCTGATGTTGTAGATCCACTTGCTGGTTCTTACTATGTTGAAGCTATGACTAACAGAATCGAAAAAGAAGCTTGGGATTACATCAAAAAAATCGACGAAATTGGCGGCGCAGTATCTGCAATTGAAAAAGGCTATATCCAGAAAGAAATTCAGGATAGTGCTTACAAATGGCAAATGGATGTTGAATCCGGTGCTAGAACAATTGTCGGCGTAAACAAATTCCAGATCGAAGAAAAACCAGTTGAAGGTCTTCTCAAAGTTGACGCTTCCGTTGGTGAAAAACAGAAAGCTAAAGTTGAAGCTATGAAAGCTAAACGTGACAACGCTGCTGTAGAAGCTGCTCTTGCTGACTTAGAAGCTGCTTGTAAAGATGAAAACGAAAATCTTATGCCTCATATCCTCGCTGCCGTTAAAACTTATGCAACTCTCGGAGAAATCTGTGGCGTAATGCGTAAAGTATTCGGCGAATATGAAGCACATGTAAATCTTTAATAAGTGAAGATATTTGGAGGTAAATATAATGATTAGAGTATTAGTAGCAAAACCAGGTTTAGATGGTCATGACCGCGGAGCAAAAGTTGTAGCACGTGCTCTTCGCGATGCAGGCTTTGAAGTAATTTATACAGGTCTTCGTCAGACTCCTGAACAGATTGCAGAAGCAGCTTTACAGGAAGACGTTAATGTAGTTGCTATGAGTATCCTTTCTGGTGCTCATCCACATCTTTTCCCTAAAGTTGTAAAACTTGTTAGAGAAAAAGGCATGAACGATGTATTAATCATCGGCGGTGGCGTTATTCCAGAAGGCGATATCCCAGCTCTTAAAGAAGCAGGTATTGCAGAAGTATTTACTCCTGGTACACCAACAACTGACGTTATTGAATTCATCAAAGCTCACGTAAAAGAAGCTTAATTTTTAACAGTTAACGTTATTAATTAAATAATATAAAGAAAATCATCTTGTCTTTCTTAGTCTCTATAAGGAGACAAGATGATTTTTAATATAAATGTATTTGTGGCTTCTGTGCATAAGGGACAGGAGCTGACATCAAAGGTGGTGCTTATATGGATATAGCTCAAGAATTGTTAAATGGAAATCGTTTAGCATTAACTCGTGCAATCACAGCAATTGAAAATGAAACAGCTGCTGCAGTAGAAATCATGAAAAAACTGTATCCACATACTGGGCATGCCTTTGTCCTTGGTATTACTGGCCCACCAGGTGCAGGTAAATCCACTCTTACCGATAGACTCGCAAGAGCTTATCGTAATCAGGGAAAAACAGTTGGTATTATAGCTATTGACCCAACTAGTCCATTCACAGGCGGAGCTATCTTAGGTGACCGTATAAGAATGAACAGCTTAACCCTCGATGAAGGTGTCTTTATCCGTAGTATGGGGACAAGAGGTAGCTTAGGCGGCTTATCTCATAAAACAGCTGATGCAATAAAAGCTATGGATGCTTTTGGCAAAGATGTAATTATTGTAGAAACTGTAGGGGTAGGACAATCTGAGGTTGATATCGTTAAAGCGGCTGATACTACTATGGTTGTAATGGTACCAGGCCTTGGTGATGATATCCAAGCTATAAAAGCAGGAATATTGGAAATTGGTGATATCTTCACTATCAATAAAGCAGATCTTGATGGTGCAGATAAATTATATACAGAGCTTAATATGATGCTAGACCTTGATGGAGAAACACCAGATTGGCGTCCTCCAGTTAAAAAAGTCATGGCTAGTAGAGGCGAAGGTATTAATGAATTAGTAGATACAATTACTGAACATCAAAATTATTTAGTAGAAAGTGGAACATTAGCTATTAGACGTCATAAACGTGCTAAAAATGAGTTATTGGACCGCTTGAGTGCATCTATTGGTTCTTATATAACAAAACATATTGTAGAAACTGGCGAATTAGATGCTTATGTAAAAGATATTGAAACTCGTCAGAATGACCCATATACAGTAGTTAATACTATTATGGATAATATGTTAAAAAAATAATTTAGATATAATATTTATATCAGGAGGGTTTTATCAATGAAAATCAACAGAGTTGACCATATCGGTATTGCTGTACCAAATCTTCAAGAAGCAAAAAAATTCTATGAAGAAGTTTTAGGTATTAAAATCACTAAAGAAGATGAAGTTATCGAAGATCAGAAAGTAAAAGTAAGCTTCGTTCCATGCGGTGAAGTTGAACTCGAACTTTTAGAATCCACAACTGAAGATGGCCCAATTGCAAAATATCTTGCAAAAAATGGTGGCCGTTCTGGTATTCAGCACGTTGCATTAAATGTTGATAACATTGAAGAAGCTATCGCTGAAATGAAAGAAAAAGGCGTTCGTATGATTGATGAACAACCTCGTTACGGCGCTGGCAATTCCAGCATTGCATTCGTTCATCCAAAAGCTAGCGGTATCTTAGTTGAACTTGCTCAGCGTTTAGATGAAACAAAATAATCTATATTAAATTTTTTAATAGATATAGATTTTATTAAGGAGGTATAACTTTGGCTACAGTTCAAGAACGAATTGACCTCATGAATGCCAAAAAGGAACATATTTTACAAGCAGGCGGTCCTAAACGTGTTGCAAAACAACATGCTAAAGGCAAAATGACTGCTCGTGAACGTATTGAAAAACTTTTTGATGAAGGTACATTTGTAGAATTAGATCAGTTTGTAAAACATCGTTGCACTAACTTTGGTCAGGAAAAGAAAGATTTACCTGCTGAAGGTGTAATTACAGGTTATGGTACAGTTGATGGACGTTTAGTATATGCTTACGCTCAAGACTTCACTGTTGAAGGTGGTTCTCTTGGTGAAATGCATGCTAAAAAAATCTGGAAAGTACAAGAAATGTCCTTGAAAATGGGTGCTCCATGCGTTGGTATCAATGACTCTGGTGGGGCTCGTATTCAAGAAGCTGTTGACGCTCTTTCTGGTTACGGCGGAATTTTCCAGAGAAATACAGACGCTTCCGGTGTTGTTCCACAGATTTCTGTAATCATGGGACCATGCGCAGGTGGTGCAGTATATTCTCCAGCTCTTACTGACTTTATCTACATGGTAAAAAATACTAGCCAGATGTTTATCACTGGTCCTGCTGTTATCAAATCTGTTACTGCTGAAGAAGTAACAGCTGAACAGCTCGGTGGTGCTATGACTCATAACACTACTTCTGGTGTTGCTCATTTTGCTGCTGAAAATGAAGATGATTGTATCGAACAAATTCGTTACTTATTAAGCTTCTTACCAAGCAACAACATGGATGATGCTCCAGAAAGACCTACAAATGATGATCCATCCCGTATGGATGAAGAATTAAACACTGTAATTCCAGATAACGCTAACATGCCTTATGACATGAAAGATGTTATTCGTTCCTTAGTAGATGATGGTGAATTCTATGAAGTTCATCAGCATTATGCTACAAACATCATTACATGTTTTGCTCATTTTGATGGACGTTCCGTTGGTATCATTGCAAACCAACCAGCTGTAATGGCAGGTTGCCTTGATATTAATGCTTCTGATAAATCAGCACGTTTCATTCGTTTCTGTGACGCATTTAATATTCCTATCGTTAACCTCGTTGACGTTCCTGGCTTCTTACCAGGTACAGATCAGGAATATGGCGGTATCATTCGTCATGGTGCAAAAATGCTTTATGCTTATTGCGAAGCAACAGTACCAAAAATTACACTTATCACTCGTAAAGCATATGGTGGTTCTTACCTCGCTATGTGCTCTCGTGAACTCGGTGCTGACCAAGTTATGGCTTGGCCTACAGCAGAAATTGCTGTTATGGGTCCTGCTGGTGCAGCAAACATCATCTTCAGAAAAGACCCTGATGTTGCAGCAAAAACAGCTGAATATGTAGCTGAATTCGCTACACCATACAAAGCTGCTGAACGTGGTTACATTGATATGGTAATTGAACCTAAAGAATCCCGCCCTCGTATTATCACTGCATTGAACATGCTTGCAAGCAAACGTGAAGCACGTCCTGCGAAAAAACATGGTAATGTTCCATTATAATAAGAGGAGAGAGTTTTAAGATGGCAAATAATAATGCTCCTATCAGTGAAGAAATAGTAGCTGCTATTACTGCTGCTGTAGAAATGATGGTTGGTCATAAAGTTATGGCTGTTCGTATTAAACGTAGCGATGCATGGGTTATGGCTGGCAGACGCGATGCTGTTTAATAAATCATCAATCAAATAAAAAAGATAATTCTTGGAGGAATACGTCGTGAAAAAATTTAACATCACTGTAAATGGTAACGCTTATGAAGTTGAAATTGAAGAAGTAAAAGCTGCTGCTCCAGTTGCTGCTGCACCAAAAGCTGCTCCAGCTGCTGCACCTGCACCAAAAGCTGCTCCAGCTGCCGCTGCTGCTGCACCTGCTGCTGGTGACAACACTGTTACTGCTCCAATGCCTGGTAAAATTGTAAAATTAGTAGCTTCCGTAGGTCAAGCTGTTAATGCTGGCGATGTTCTTTTAATTCTTGAAGCTATGAAAATGCAGAACGAAATCACAGCTCCAGCTGCTGGTACAGTTAAATCCTTCGCAGTTAACGCTGGCGATAGCGTAAAACCTGGTCAGACTATGGTTGTTATCGGTTAATTTTAATCGATAAATTACAAAGAAAGGGCCCATTAGTTAAGCTAATGGGTTCTTTTTGTATTTGTATATAATCTTTATATTTATAAATGGAGAGATTATTATGGATATTGATAAAGTTTATAATCTGTTTTTTAGTCCAACAGATACAACAAAATTCGTATTACAGTTTTTGAGTGAGCAAATAAGTCCTAATTATAAAAATATAAATTTAACATTAAGAAATACAAATCTAGATGATGTATCTTTAGCTGAAAATGATTTAGTATTTTTAGGTGTTCCTTCATATGCAGGTAGAGTGCCTATTACTTTTAAAGAACGTTTTAGCAAAATTAAAGGTAATAATGCATTAGCTATAATAGTTGTAACCTTTGGAAATAGAGCACAAGAAGATACTTTAATAGAATTATTCGATATGGCTAAAGAGCAAGGCTTTAGAATTTTAGCAGGTTCAGCAGTTGTAACAGAGCATTCAATAATTCATGATTTTGGCAAGGGTAGACCAGATAGAAAAGATAAAGCTGAATTGATAAGTTTTATGCAAAAGGTAAAAAATAAACTTCAAGAAGATGTTTTATTAGTAGATGAAATACCGGGAAATAGACCTTATAAAGAAGTAAAACTAGCACCAATGGCGCTAGATTTTGTAAAAGAAAATTGTGTAGCTTGTGGTAAATGTGCAAGTGAATGTCCTACAGGTGCTATTGATAGTAAGACTTATAAATGTAATAGTGAAAAATGTATTTCTTGCTTACGTTGTGTAAAAGTTTGTCCTATAAACTGTCGTTTTGTGGATAATAGAGTATTGGAAAATTTACGTGTTCATTTGACTCCATTGTGTAGTGAACGTAAAGACAATCAATTTTATTTATAAAAAAAATACTCTAGAGCAATATAAGCTCTAGAGTATTTTTACATTAAAATTGATTAGTGTCAGTGAATACATCGTCCCAGAATGTATAAAGAAAAACTATAACGATTAGAAATAATAAAAATAAATCACCCATGATAAAATCTCCAATATAAAATATATTAAATTTTAATTATTATATTTGAGGATAAAGTAGCGTAAAGGCTTATAAATATTATATAAAATGGCAGCTTTTATCGGTAATAGAAGAACTGATTTTACGATACGCATGATATAAAAAGAAGTAGCAGCATCTTTATACATTAAAGTAAGCCAGATATTGTTGAGAATACAGTCAACAAATAAGAAAATAGTTAAATTCATAAGCAATAATTTTTTTAAAGTAATAGTTTTTTTATAAAGAAATTTGCCATAAATAAAACTAGAGGCAATAGCACTTATAGTAAATCCAGGAAAATATAAACCTGGCATAAAAAGATTGCTACCGATAATATCTGCAAGAGCTGACATAATAATAGTTTTTGTCGTGCCAAAACGCATGGCATATAAACAAATCGGAATAAAAGCAAAATCTACGCGAATGAAAGTGGTTTGAATGGCAAAAACATAAGTAAATAAAATTGTTAAAGCCATGAAAATACCACCATAAACGATAGATGATAATGATGAGTTGTTGTACATGAGATTAAACCTCCTTGATATTGCGTTGCCACATAGGAGGAATATTCCTTCATGTAGCAGCGGGATGCGATATTTGTACCGCAAGAAAAACTTTTCGTTCAAATAGCAACTCCCCGTCTATTTGACACTTAACGCACAAATATCTACTCTGCTGAATAGCACTATCAATTATAAAACTATAAAGAAGGCTTGTCTATATAAAAATTTCTAATGAGTATAAGTAGATAAAGATGGTAGTATTTTTAGCTAGATAATAGATACTACGAATAAAATGTGATATTATGTAAACGATATAATATAATTTTTTGGAGCAAAGGAATAGTGATTCATAATGAAAAAATTTATCGTATTTTTGCTTTTAGGCGTGATGTTTGTATTTAATACAGTAGCATATGCACAAGCTGAAAATACAGCGCAAGATAAAATTGGTGGAGCTGATAAGGCAACGGATATACAGGTAAATAATAATGTAAATACTGTAAAACGTTGGATTTTGATAAATATACCAGCACGTTCATTGCGTTTATATGATAATGATAAATGTATAGAGATGTATCCTGTTGGCGTAGGTAAAATAGAAACTAAAACTCCAGTTGGTTTTTATAAAGTTGTAGAAAAAATTGTAAATCCTACATGGACAGACCCTGCTGATGTAAGCGTAGTTATTCCTTCCGGTGAAGATAATCCACTTGGTTATCGTTGGATTGGCATTGGTGGCAATTATGGTATACATGGGACAAATAGACCAGACTCTGTAGGTCATTATGTTTCTAATGGCTGTGTACGTATGGTTGAAGCCGATGTAGAAAAAGTATTTGATAAAGTAGAAGTTGGTACAGAAGTTCAAATTATGTACAACCGTCTAGTTATTGATAAAACTTTTGATGGTAGAGTAGCTTATTATATTTATCCAGATGGATATGATATGCAAAATTTAACAGTAGATTTTGTAAAACAAGGTCTAAAAGGTTACGGTATAGCTGATTTTATAACTGATGAAGCTGTGGCTAAATCTATAGAATTATCTAATGGTCAACCAAATTATGTAGCAGCACCTGTAAATATTATGTTTAATGGTAAAAAACTTAATTATAAAGCAGTTAATTATAAAAATTTAATTTATGTACCAGTAAAAGCTTTGGCTACTACATTAAATACGCCAATAACTATGGATAATAATTTAGTAAAAACACAAAAAGGTGAAGCTGATATCAGTCTTTATAGTAATGTAGCTTATATGCGTTTGACAGATATAGCAAATATTTTTGATTATGATTATAGCTTAAATAAAAATGTTACAGAAATAACTTTAAATAAAATTACTGCTGATAAAAATGTAGTAGATATCCCTGCTAATACTACAAATAAAGAAATTGTTGTTCCTAAAAAACAAACAGATGAAAAAATTAATTTAATGGAAAACGATAATAAAAATCTTGAACAAGATAATAATACACAATCAGATAAAAAAGCTGTAACAGATAAGAAAAACAAACAGGAAAAAGCAAATACAGATGTTAAAAAATAATGGAGGTCATTGTGGAACGAAGAGAAGATAATAAGAAAAGATTTATTATTATAGATGGTAGTAGTTTAATGTATAGAGCGTTTTTTGCTTTGCCATTACTTACTTCTTCAAGTGGTATATATACAAATGCTATCATGGGTTTTGCTAATATGTTGGGAAAAATCCTAACAGAATATAAGCCAGATAATATAGTTGTGGCTTTTGATAAAAGTCGTCAAACTTTTCGTACACAAATGTATGCAGAGTATAAGGGACAAAGAGAAAAAACTCCAGATGAATTAAAATCACAGATACCATTACTACGTGAATTTTTGGAAGCTTTGGGTATTGCTTTTATTGAAAAAGATAATTATGAAGCAGATGATATCATCGGTACTTTGGCAACAAAAGCAGCTAGTCAAGATTATGAAGCCTTGATTGTAACAGGTGATAAAGATGCTTTGCAATTAATTCGTCCTAATTTAAAAGTTATGCTCACTAAACGTGGTATCATGGATATGCAGATTTTTGATGAAGAAGCATTTAAAGAAAAATATGCAGGTCTTGAACCGATAAAATTAATTGATATAAAAGCTTTGATGGGTGATAGCTCAGATAATATTCCAGGTGTGCCAGGAATTGGTGAGAAAACAGCTTTGAAATTATTATCACAATATCAGGATTTAGAAAATCTCTTGAATAATATAGATAATGTTTCAGGTAAAAAATTAAAAGAAAAATTACAGGAAAATCAAGAATTAGCTAGATTATCTTATAAATTGGCTACTATATGCTGTGAAGTAGATGTGGATTTTAAACCACAAGAGTTTGAATTGACTCCTAATTTACAGAAATTAAATGATTTTTGTCAAAAATATGAGTTAAAAACAGTTTTGACTCGTATGAAAAAAGTCTTAGCTGATAAATTAAAAGTTGTAAGTCAAAATGATGATGCTGAATTGGCTTTGAATTTTGAAGCTACTATGCCAGTTTATGAGGAATTTACGCAAGATAAAATTGATGCTTTAATATCAAAGATAAAAGCTGAAAAATCTGTTTCCTTTATGGTTTTATTTGAAGGAAAAGTGCCGGATATATCTATTGATATGATGGCTATTTGTTGCAAAGATAGTCTCGGTATCATAAGAGCAAAAGAAGATATAGATAAACTCAGTGAAGTATTGCAAGATGAAACAATCACTAAATTTGTTTATGACGTAAAGATGCTTTACCATTTGAATTTGGATTTAAAAGGTAAGATTTATGATACTTTGCTTATGGCATATCTTTTAGAGCCTGCTAAACGAAGCTATGAAATGAATGTATTGTGGCAAATGGCAGATATTGAAGAAGAAATTCCATGGGAAAATCTCAATGAAGAAGAAAAATTAATTTGCGGTGCAAGACATTTAGCTGATTTAAGTAATGTTTTGGCAGATAAATTAGCTGATGAAAAAATGGTAAATCTTTATAAGCAAATAGAATTACCACTTGCTAAGATGCTTTGTGATATGGAAACTGTAGGTATTTATATTAATGAGCAAAAACTCGATGATATGAATGAACAGATGTATAAACAAATCACAGCTTTAGAGCAAGATATTTATGAATTGGCTGGAGAAATATTTAATATTAATTCACCAAAACAATTAGGCGATATTTTATTTAATAAATTGGGCTTGCCAGCTTTGAAAAAGACAAAGACAGGATATTCTACAAATGCAGAAGTGCTAGAAAATTTAATATATGCTCACCCTATTATCGCTAAGATTTTAGATTATCGTATGTTAAATAAATTAAAAACTACGTATTTAGATGGTTTGAAAGCATTAATCAATCCACAGACTAAGAGAATTCATACAAGTTTCAATCAGACTGTAACAGAAACAGGAAGACTCAGCAGTTCTGAGCCGAATTTACAAAATATTCCTGTACGCACAGCGGAAGGTAAAAAAATTCGCAGTCTATTTGAGCCTGGCGAAGGTTATGATTATATCTTATCTGCTGACTATTCTCAGATTGAGCTTAGAATAATGGCTCATATGTCAGAGGATAAACATTTTATAGATGCTTTTTGTCATAATCAAGATATTCATACAGCGACAGCAGCTCAAGTATTTAAAGTGCCTATAGATGAAGTTACTTCAGAACTTAGAGGTAAGGCAAAAGCTGTAAATTTCGGTATTATCTATGGTATAAGTGCTTTTGGTTTGGCAAAAAATCTGCATATTTCACCAAAAGAAGCTGGGGAATATATAGATAATTATTTACAAGAATGTAGTGGCGTGAAGAATTTCATGCATGAAATTGTAGAAAAAGCACATCAAGATGGCTTTGTTACAACATTATTCGGTCGTCGCCGTTATTTGCCAGCGATTAAGAGCAGTAATTTTAATCAGCGTGCATTAGCTGAACGCATGGCTATGAATACACCAATTCAAGGAACAGCAGCTGACATCATAAAAATTGCGATGAACAGAGCTAGTGAAGCGATAAAAGAAGCTAATTTGAAAAGTAGAATTTTATTGCAGGTACACGATGAATTAGTGTTAGAAGTTGTAAAAGAAGAAATAGAAAAAGTATCAGAAATTTTGACAACAGCTATGCAAAATACAGCTAGTTTAAAAGTGCCACTTATCATTGATATTAATTATGGTAAAAACTGGGCAGAAGCAAAATAAAAAGTAAATTAATTATAAAAAGGTGGTGGTTTTGTGCCTGAAATGCCAGAAGTAGAAAATATTGTCGTAGGGATTAAAGATTTTATCGAAAATAAAAAAATCGTAGATGTAGAAATTATAAAAGGTGATGTAATAAAATCTCCTAGTAGTGATGAATATAAAAAGCTTTTGCAAGATAAAATTATCAAATCTTTAAAACGCAGAGGAAAATATATCATCATGTCCTTAGATGATGGCAGATTAAATATCATTCATTTGCGAATGACAGGAAAGCTATTATATAAACAGGAAAATGAGGATATAGATAAATATAGTTGTGTAATATATCATTTAGAAGATAAAACTAAATTGATATATGCAGATATCCGCAGATTAGGAACTTTGGATTTAATAACTACAGATGAAATTTCTCGCTTAAAAGGGTTATATACTTTAGGTGCAGAACCATTATCTTCAGAATTTACCATAGAGTATTTAAAAGATTGTCTAGATAAGAGTAAAACAAAAATAAAACCATTTTTATTAAATCAAAAAAATGTGGCAGGTTTGGGCAATATATATGTAGATGAAGCACTAGCCATCAGTAAAATTCATCCAGAACGTAAAGCAAATTCTTTAAATGATGAAGAAATAGAAAAACTTTATCAAGCTATTAATTTAGTTATAAATGAAGGCATAAGAGATGGTGGCACAAGTTTTCGCGATTATCGCAATGGTTTAGGTGAAAAAGGAAGTCATCAAGATAAATTATATGTATATAATCGCAAAGGCAAAGAATGTAGATTTTGCGATAATTTAATAACTAAAATCGTATTAAATGGTAGAGGTACTTATTTTTGCCCTAATTGTCAAAAATTAAATGATGATAAATAAATTTTAAATAAAAGCTAGAAAGGAGGATTTTTATGAAGATTATAGGTCTTACTGGTGGTATAGCTTGTGGAAAAAGTACGGTTAGTGCTTATTTAAAACAAAAAGGAGCTTTTATCATTGATGGTGATGCTATAGCTCGACAACTATCTGAGCCTAAAAAATCAATTTGGCAAGCGTATGTAAATCATTTCGGTGATAAAGTTTTAAATGCAGATAATACTTTAAATCGCAGACTCATTGGGCAGATTGTATTCACTGATGAAAAAGAAAAAACATGGATGAATACAACAATGCACCCGTTGATTAGAGATGAAATCGTAAAACAAATAGATGAGTGTAGACAAAATGGTATAGAAGTAGTAATCTTAGATATACCTCTTTTATATGAAGCTAATTGGGATAAATTTGCAGATGAAGTTTGGGTTGTAAAAATCAGCAGACAGTTGCAAATAGAGCGCATTCAAAATCGTGATGGCTTAACTAAAGAAGAAGCAATAAGCAGAATAGATGCACAGATGTCTTTAGAAGAAAAAGCAAAACGTGCAGATGTGGTAATTGATAGTAGTAATGCTCCAGAAGTTACGTTACAATTAGTAGAAAAAATATGGAATGAGAGATTATTATAAAGGGTTGATAATTCATGTCTAGTTTGATTATTGTGAACCGCACACTTGTGATTTTAATCATAAGTTAGGCAAACAAAA
>ERZ839947.261-NODE-261-length-78911-cov-10.287981_pt1 | contig 78911 bp, 73 predicted proteins | sample MGYA00519908_ERZ839947 | MGnify/ENA primary metagenome ERZ839947 (study PRJEB31850, sample SAMEA3708857) | human gut metagenome | biome: human gut; feature: human-associated habitat; material: faeces | place: China | collected 2014 ... | reverse complement strand
AACAGAAACATAATATTTCGTTTATACCGTTTTTCTTTTCATAAACCTATAAAATCACGACTTGCGAGAGGACGCTTATATCTGCCCTTCAAACCCTGAGAAAACACCACAGAATCTGCGACACTACATACGTTAAACTCCGGTTATGACAATAATGCCTTGTCGTTAGCAAATTCCTGCCCGCTGACTTTTTCAAATTGGTGCAGCAGATCTTCAACCGTTAGTTTCTTCTTTTCCTCGCCGGAAATATTTAAGATAACTTTTCCTTCGTGCATCATGATCAGGCGATTTCCGTGCACAATAGCATCCTTCATATTGTGTGTTACCATCATAGCGGTCAGATGATTGTCAGAGATGATTTTGTCGGAAATCTCAAGCACTTTTGCAGCCGTTTTCGGATCAAGGGCAGCGGTGTGCTCATCTAACAGTAAAAGTTTTGGTTTCTGTATGGAAGCCATCAACAGTGTGATTGCCTGACGCTGTCCGCCGGAAAGCAGTCCGACTTTGCTGGTGAGACGATCTTCAAGACCTAAATCCAATGTTTTTAACATTTCCCGGTAGGTGTCGCGTTCTGCCTTCGTGATTCCCCAGCTTAACCCACGTTTTCTGCCACGGCGGGCTGCAATTGCCATATTTTCCTCGATGGACATGGTGGTTGCAGTTCCGGTCATAGGATCCTGGAAGACACGGCCTAAATATTTGGCACGCTTGTATTCGGATAATTTTGTGACATCATCACCACCAATAAATATTTTACCGGAATCCACTGGCCAGACACCTGCGACAGCATTTAAAGTTGTGGATTTTCCAGCACCGTTACCACCGATAACAGTGACAAAATCGCCATCTTCTAATGTCAGATCAACTCCGTTTAAAGCAACTTTTTCATTGATCGTACCAGCGTTAAATGTTTTGCAGATATGATCGATTTTTAACATTTCAGCCATTATTTTGCCACTCCTTTCCTGCTATGTTTCGCTTTCAGATACGGGATTGAAAGGAAGATAGCTACTACAAGTGCAGAGAATAATTTCAGGTCGTCGGATGGGAATTTCAACCATAAAACAACACTTAAAACAAGGTAGTACAGGATAGCTCCGGCAATGACGGAGAGCAGTGTGTAAGCAAATGCAATTTTTTTGCCGGCACACATTTTTCCAAAGAGGACATCGCCAATGATAACAGCAGCAAGTCCGATAACGATCGCACCACGTCCCATATTGACATCCGCTGCTCCCTGATACTGGGCGTAAAGTCCACCGGAAAGTCCTACAAGACCGTTAGAGATCATCAGTGCAAGTACGGTATGAAAATCAGTGTTGATTCCCTGCGCTCTTGCCATCTGCCGGTTACAGCCGGTTGCACGGATCGCATGTCCCTGCTCTGTTCCGAAATACCAGTAGAGAATGGCAACGAGTACAACGCAGAAGAGGATACAGGTCGTAAACATACGGATTTTGCTTGCAGTTGAGTCCGAAATATAGCGGAGTGAAACAACAAGGTTGTATTTGTCAACGCTGACTGCCTGATTGGAACTTCCGAGAATATTTAAGTTGATAGAGTAAAGTGAAATCTGCGTCAGGATACTTGCAAGGATTCCCGGGATCCCAAGTGCGGTATGTAACATTCCGGTGATAAATCCGGCGGCCATTCCTGCAAGAAAAGCAAAGATAAGAGCAAGCCATGGGTTCATGCCTGCGCGGATCAGCATAACGGCGACTGCACCTCCGGTCGCCATGGAACCGTCAACGGTCAGATCGGCAAAATCCAACAATTTGTAAGTAATGTAGACTCCAAGTGCAAGGAGTCCCCAGATGAGTCCCTGTGCGCATGCGCCCGGCAGGGAACGGAGCAATGCCAGCGGGCTCAGGGAAGCTAAATAAGTTGTTAACATCATCGTCATAAGAAATCTCTCCTTATTTTTTTATAAAATGCCTGTGCGGAACTATTTGGTGCAAAAATTATCTACAAATATAAAATAATATTCATGAAATCAATTGCTTGCAGAACAAAATACCCACAGCATAAAATACCTGCGGTATTTGTTGAGACGAAATACCGCAGGCATATTATAACATAATACTAAAACGATTTAAAGCTTTAACTTGTTGCATTGATGAAAGATTATTCTGTTTCAATTGCAACATAATCATCAGGAGGTGTGATTCCAAGCTGGGAACAAATATCTGCATTGTACTCTTTTGTTACCTGTGGTGCAGTCTTGATCTCCATCGTTGTGATATCAGCACCGTTTACAAGGATATCATAAGCCATCTGGCCTGCTGTGTATCCGATATCATAGTAGCTGATAGAAAGCGTTGCAACACCACATCCGGAACAGATGCCTTCCTCACCGGCAATGATCGGAATACCTGCCGGAAGAGCGATGTTATTGATGGTTTCCGTGTTGTTTGCCATTGTGTTGTCTGTTGGAATATAAATAACATCTACTTCTGAAACTGCTGTCTGTACCACAGAGGTGATATCATTGGAATCAGAAGCAGTATATTCTTTGTACGCAATGCCGTCAGCATCTAAAGCAGCCTCGATCTGGGTAGCCTGATACTTGGAGTTTGGCTCTGCGGAACAGTAAAGGATACCGACTGTTTTTACATCCGGGAATAATTCTTTGATCATGGCTTCCTGTTCATCTAAAGGAGCAAGATCGGAAGTTCCGGAGATATTTCTTCCGGTAGAACCTGTCCAGTCGTCGATCTCAAGGGCAGTTGCATAATCTGTGACAGAAGTTCCAAGGATCGGGATCGTGCTTGTAGCAGCGGCAGAACACTGTAAAGCAGTGGTTGCGTTTGCAAGGATCAGGTCATAGTTGCCGGCAACAAAATTATTTGCAATGGTAGCACAGTTTGCCTGCTCGCCCTGTGCGTTCTGAAGGTCAAATGTTACATTATCTGCACCGAGCAGCTCTGTCAGTGCATCCTCAAAGCCCTGGGAAGCAGCGTCAAGAGCAGGGTGCTCTAACTGCTGTAAAATACCGATCGTATATTTCTGACCATCGGTACTGCCTGCTGCAGCGGATTCTGTTGTTGCTGCTGAATTGTCAGCAGATGCAGAGGTATTGTCGGAGGCTGTATCGCCGCCGCATGCTGTCATGGAAACTGTCATTGCAGCTGCCATCATGACAGAGAGTATTTTGTTCATCTTTTTCATATTCATTCTCCTTATCATTGATCATAGCCTTTAATGCTTTAAAGCATTAATACTTTTAATGATTGAATTATAATCACTCATACAGGATTCGTCAACCGGAATTTGAGAAAAAATGTGTAAAGGACACTCATTTTTTCGGTGAGGATCATAAGAAAAAGATTTAAAATCTTAAGAAAACCTTTATAGTATGCAGGGCAGAAAAGTGTTAGGATGGAAACCGGAGAGATTTTTAGAAAGGATTTTATGAAAATAAAAGAGGGGTTATCCAACATTGTATTTCCTCCAAGATGCCCTGTCTGTGATGAGGTGATATATGTTGGGAAAGATACCTGTGAAGACTGCCGGAAGAAAGTGATCTGTATCGGGGAACCGTCCTGCAAAAAATGTGGCAAGCCATTAGAAGACCAGAGGAGGGAATACTGCACAGACTGCATGAGGAAAAAACACTATTTTTCCCAGGGAAAAGCGGTTTTTGTTTATCAGGGAGAAATCCGCCAGTCCATGTACCGTTTTAAATATAGTAATAAACGCGAATATGCAGATTTTTATGCGAAAGAAGCAGTGCGCATCTATGGAGACTGGATCCGGAGAAAACAGATCGAAGCAATTGTACCCGTTCCCATGTACCGTTTGAAGGAAAAGGGGAGAGGGTATAATCAGGCAGCCGTATTTGCGCGGACTCTGGGAGAAAAAATGAATCTTCCGGTGGAAAAGCGCATGGTAAAACGAATCCGGAATACCACGCCGCAAAAAGAATTAAATGATGTCGAACGGAAGATAAATCTAAAAAAAGCTTTCCAGTTAGTACCAAATATAGTAAAATATAGGAAAATATTAATTGTAGATGATATCTATACGACGGGAAGCACGATCGATGCAGTGGCAGAGGTACTTTTGCAGGCAGGGGTGGATGAGATTTATTTCCTATGTATCAGTATCGGCGAGGGATTTTAGGAGGAATATGCTATGGATGTAAGAAATTGTAAGGGCTGTGGAAAACTCTTTAATTATATGAGTGGCGCACAGCTTTGCCCTGAATGCAGGGCAAAGCTTGAGAAGAAATTTAGCAGCGTGAAAGATTATATCGGTGAACATCCACAGGCATCCATCAGTCAGGTGGCAGAGGATATGGATGTTTCTGTGAAACAGATCAAACAGTGGGTGAAAGAGGAGAGACTGATCCTCTCGGAAGCTTCTTTAGATGGTGTGTTGTGTGAACACTGTGGCAGACCGATCACAAGCGGACGCTTCTGTGACAAGTGTAAAGCTGCTATGGCAAATAATCTGCGGAGTGCTTTGAACAGACCACGTCCAATGCAGCAGAGATCGGGCGGAGAGCGTGATGAAGGGGATAAGATGAGATTCCTGAGATAGAACCGGGAACAGAATGTCACATATCTGAAAATAAGGACAGAATTTATAAAAAAGCAGGGCGCATAGCTACGTTATTTATATAGATAGAAACGTAGAAAGGTCGCATCTGCTTTTTTTTGTTTGAAAATACCGCCTACTGTGTTATAATGATGAATAAGAATGCATAATTGCGTGAAGAATGTACTTTTTCAGAAAATGAGATGGGTTTATTTTATAGTAGATACATTGTGTGACAGACAGGAAGGAAATCTGCATGGTTAACGAAGAACGTTTACATCATATGATAAAAATGGCGATATTTGACACCAATCAGGGAAAAGAATGTAAGCCGATGACACAGTATGCAAGAAAAGATTATGTTTCGCTGCGTATGCTTGGAAGCTTTGTGTCAGGAACGATTGGCTTTGCGCTGATCCTTGTGACATGGGGCATTTATTCCATGAACCAGTTAATGGAGAATCTGAATGCAATGGATATTCAGGAACTGCTGACATCCGTGCTGGTAAAGTATATTGTGTTTATGATTGCTTACATGGCGATCACGTATTTTGTTTATAATAGAAGATATACAAAGGGACGCCGTGAGGTAAAGAAGTATTATGGCAATCTGAAGAAGCTGAATCAGTTATACGAGAGGGAAGACAAGCTGAAAATGTCTGAGAATAAAGACTGGGAATAATCACTGAACGCTGCCGGGGGGCAGGAAAATCAGGAGTAAAACAAACGGCGGGAGGCTAAAATGACAACCTTATTAGAATTGAAAGAGAAACTGATCCGTTTTTACGGAAAAAATGAAATATATGTGAAACCGGCGATCCGGTTTGTACTTGCATTGTTTACATTCCTTGTGATCAACAACAGTATTGGATATATGAAACTGGTCAGCAAGACTCCGGTTGCAGTCATTCTTGCACTTGTGTGTTCCATGCTTCCGGTCAATGGACTGATCGCAATTGCTGCGTTGGTCGTTTTGGCGGATCTGTACGCATTATCCATTGAGGTATGTCTGGTAGGACTTCTCATGTTTGCGATCATCTATTTTATTTATTTCCGTTTTTCCCCAAAGAGTGGTATCAATGCGGTTCTGACACCGGTCTGCTTTAAGCTGCATATTCCTTATGCGGTACCGGTTGGCTCCGGTCTGCTGAGTGAGGCGTATTCTGTAGTGTCTGTTGCCTGCGGTACGGTGATCTATTTCTTTATCCATGGAGTGAGCGAGAATGCAAGCGCATTGAGCGATGCAGCGGAAGAGACGGATTCTTCGGTATCAAAAGTAGTAGTGGCATTGAACCAGCTGATTGGAAATAAAGAGATGTACCTTGTTCTTGGCATTTTTATCATTACGACACTCATTGTCTATGTGGTGAGAAAGCTTGACATTGAGCATTCATGGACGGTTGCATGGGCATCCGGTATTTTATTTGAAGCGATTGGACTGACAGCAGGATACATTTTACTTGGGATTTCAGACAAAATTGCCGGTGTGATCATTGGAAGCGTGATCTCCGGTGTGATCGCCATGATCATCCAGTTTCTGTTTTTTAATCTGGATTACTCCAGAACGGAACGACTCCAGTTCGAGGATGATGATTACTATTATTATGTAAAAGCAGTTCCAAAGTCTCTGGTGACAGAGAAGGATAAACAGATCAAACGTTTTAACGGCAAAAACGAGAAGGAACGTTTGAACAAGAAGAAATTTGCAGAAGAGATGGACATAGACGAAAATTTATTAGATTAAAAGGAAGTGAATCCGGTGCAGAATTTAGGCGTAATATTGCGGACGTTTTGGGAAAAAGCGGTGTCTTACCTGACGCTTCAGATGTCCCTCACAGATATTATAGAGATCATTATCATTTCAGTTCTGATCTATTATATGCTGGTTTGGATCAAAGATACGAGAGCGTGGATGCTTCTCCGTGGAATCCTTGTGATCCTTGCCTTTGTTTTGCTTGCAGTTTTGTTTGAAATGAATACGATCGTCTGGATCGCCGACAAACTGTTTAACGTGGCAATGATCGCTGTGGTCGTGATCTTCCAGCCGGAGATGCGCAAGGCACTGGAAAATCTCGGACGGAAGAACATTTTGGTAAATCTTTTTAATTTTGATTTCAACAAAGTGGAGAATGGAAAGTTTTCCGACAAGACTATCACAGAGCTGGTGAAAGCCTGCTATGAGATGGGAAAAGTAAAAACAGGAGCACTCATCGTAGTGGAAGATGAAATCGTTCTGACGGAGTATGAGAGGACAGGGATTGCCGTAGATGGTATCCTGACCAGCCAGCTTCTGATCAATATTTTTGAAAAAAACACACCGCTGCATGATGGAGCAGTCATTGTGAGGGGAGACAGAGTTGTTTCTGCCACCTGCTATCTTCCACTGACGGACTCCTTAAGCCTGAGCAAAGACCTTGGAACAAGACACCGTGCGGCAGTCGGTATCAGTGAGGTGAGCGATTCACTCACAATTGTAGTATCGGAGGAAACCGGAAAAGTATCCATTGCACTGGACGGTGAACTTTACCGGAATGTAGATGCAGAATTCTTAAAAAATAAACTGGCTTACATTCAGAAACGTGAGCAGGACACTTCGAAAGTGAAATCATGGAGAAGGAGGCTGAAAGATGTTACAAAAATTCGGAAAGAGAGTAATGAATAACTTTGGCCTTAAAATCCTTGCTGTTTTGTTTGCTGTTGTTTTATGGATCGTAGTCGTGAATATTGATGATCCGAGCAACTCAAAACCTTACACAACCAGTGTCTCACTGGAAAATAAATCTTATATCACCTCCATGGGAAAATGGGCAGATTATCTGGATGGAAAGAATACGATCACGTTCAGCGTGTATGCAAAACGCTCTGTGCATAATACACTTACCAATGCGAACTTTACAGCAACGGCGGATGCACAGAAAATTGAATATGATGAGAAAACAGGGACTTACCGTGTGCCGGTTGTCGTGACCTGTAACCGTAACAACAGCAGTATTAATATTACCAGCAAAGATCTGTATCTGGATCTTGAACTGGAGGATTCTGCTTCAAAGCAGTTCCCGATCAAGACAAACACAACCGGTACGGTTGCGTCGGGATGCGCGCTTGGTGATGTTGAGATCACAGATGCGAACGTTATGAAAGTATCCGGTCCGGCTTCTGTGGTAAATCAGATCGATACCGTTGTGGCGACTATTAATGTAGATGGCATGTCAACGGATATCACAGACCGTGTGACACCTGTATTTTATGATGCACAGGGAGAGGTTGTGGATACGACAAAGCTTACGCTGAGTGTGAGCACAGTCAATATCAGTGCACAGATACTGAATACGAAAGATGTGGAACTGGAATTCCTGACAACCGGAACTCCGGCAGATGGATACCAGGCAGGGAATATCACCTATACACCACAGAAAGTACGTATTAAAGGCGAGGCGGCTATTTTAAATACCATCAATAAGATCACGATCCCGGAAGAAGTGTTAGATATTACAGATGCAACTTCAAATATTGAAAAGACTGTGGACATTTCCACATATCTTCCTTCAGGCACTGCATTAGTGATCAGTTCAGACTCCAAGATTGATGTTACAGTTGTGGTGGAGGCAGTAAAGACAAAGACTTTGCAGATCCCGGTGACGAATCTTCAGGTGATCGGACTGAGTTCGGATGAAAAAGTACAGTATGAGGAAGACAACATTGCCTTGACAGTGTCAGGAAGAAGCAGTGTGATCGATGCGCTGGACGAAAAGACGATTTCCGGCAGTATCGATCTGACAGATTTAAAGCTGGGTGCACATAATGTACTGATTACATTTGAATTGGATACAAATACGGTCAGCTATGCGGATACCTATGCCGCGGTTACCATTGAAAGCGCATCTGATACATCAGCTTCTGCTGATAATACAGATGAGGAACTGGAGAGTACCTCAACGGTAAGGAAAACAAGTGAACGTTAGCAGATTTAAAAAATTTGAAATAGGAACAAAGAGAGGAACAGTAATATGGCAAGAATGTTTGGAACAGACGGCGTCCGTGGTGTGGCTGGCTCGGAACTGACAATTGAACTGGCAACAAAGTTAGGTCAGGCAGGAGCTTACGTGCTCACAAAAGAGCAGGAGCATCAGGCAACCATTATTGTAGGATGTGATACGAGAATTTCAGGAGGAATGTTAGCGAGCGCATTAATGGCAGGTATCTGTTCGGTTGGCGCAAATGCAATATTTGTCGGAGTGATGCCGACACCTGCGATCGCATATCTCACCAGAAAACACAAAGTAGATGCCGGAGTAGTCATCTCCGCATCACACAATCCAATGGAATTTAACGGGATCAAGTTCTTCAATGGAGAGGGCTACAAGCTTCCGGATGAGATGGAAGATGAGATTGAGGCTCTGATCAAAAATAACATGAAAGACGTGGTACTTCCGATCGGTTCCGGCGTAGGAAAGATTGATTACCGCTTTGACCTGAGAGATGAATACGTGAAATTCATGGAAAAATGTGTTCCGGTGGATCTTAAAGGTATGAAAATTGTTGTAGACTGCGCAGAAGGTGCATCCCATTATACATCTGTCAAAGCACTGACAGATCTTGGAGCAGATCTTATCGCAATCCACACCGATCCGGATGGTACGAACATCAATTCCAATTGTGGCTCCACTCATATGGATGAGCTGAAAGCGCGTGTTGTATATGAAAAGGCAGCAGTTGGTCTTGCGTTTGACGGTGATGCAGACCGTATGCTTGCGGTGGATGAGCATGGAAATGTTGTGGACGGCGATCAGATCATGGCAATCTGTGGAAACTACATGAAGTCCAAAGGAACTTTGAAGAAAGATACGATCGTAGTCACAGTCATGACAAACCTCGGATTTACCCTTATGGGGCAGAAAGAGGGCATCCATGTGGAAAAGACAAAAGTCGGCGACCGTTATGTTCTTGAGAATATGAGAAAAAATGGCTATAACATCGGAGGAGAGCAGTCCGGTCATGTTATCTTCTTAGACGATAATACAACCGGTGACGGATTATTAAGTGCCCTGCATTTATTAGAAGTTATGGTCAATACCGGAAAACCGTTGTCAGAACTTGCTGAGATTATGGAAGTACTCCCACAGGCTCTTGTCAACGCAAAAGTTCCAAACCATAAAAAAGAAAAATTCATGGAATATCAGGAAATTGCAGATGCCGTGGCAGATGTTGAGAAAAAATTCAAGGGCGAGGGAAGGGTTCTCATCCGCCCATCCGGAACAGAGCCTCTGGTGCGCGTCATGATCGAGGGGAAAGATCAGAAAGTGATCGATGAAGAAGCAAGGAAACTGGCGGAATTGATCACAAAAATTATGTTATAGAATACCAAAATGCTGGTCTGATTATAACATGGTGATTCAGACCGGCATACGGATAAAAAAATCAGGGGACTGGAATTTGGAGGGTAATACAGCATGGTTAGTCAGAAAGTAGTAATAAAAAATCCGACAGGACTGCATTTGAGACCTGCGGGAATTTTATGTAAGGATGCAATGCAGTTTAAATCACATATCACGTTCCGCTACCGCGATAATATCGCAAACGCAAAAAGTGTCTTAAGCGTGTTAGGTGCATGTATCAAGTCCGGAGATGAGATTGAACTCATGTGCGAGGGCGAAGATGAGGAAGAGGCTTTAAAAGCGATCGTGGAAGCGATTGAGGATGGATTGGGAGAGTAAGGGATATTTTTTCAAAAATTAAAAGAAAAAGATATTAAGTAAGATATGAAAATAAGCATTATTATACCGGTATACAACTCAACTTTATATTTGAAACAATGTGTGGAAAGCATATTGGCGCAGACGTATCACAATTTCGAAATTTTGTTAGTAGATGATGGATCTACGGATGATAGTCCGATGCTATGTGATGAATATGCCCAAAAAGATGATAGAATTGTTACGATTCACAAACAGAACGGTGGAACATCAGATGCAAGAAACGTCGGATTGGAGAAAGCCAGTGGTGATTACATCACATTTATGGACAATGATGATTATTGGAGTGATCCAGATGCGTTGTGTGATATCATAAAAGTGATAAGTGAGACAGAACCGGATGTTGTGATGCACGCAAACATGGTGTATTGGCAGGATAAAAATAGAACTGTAAATCCGTCTTCTTTTGATCGCACACTTGTATCGGGAAAGAAAAGAAAAGAGGCAGTGGAAAATCTGATAAAAGCTGGAATGCTTAGCGTTACTGTTTGGACAAAACTTGTAAAAACCTCTTTGATACGGGAACATGATCTGTATTTTAAAAAGGGAATCCGCAATGAAGATACAGACTGGATTGCCAGAATGCTGATTTACGCAGAACGGTTTGAATGGTATGATAAACCATTTTATGTGTACCGCAAAGGCCATGAAACAGCTCAGACAAGTCAGAAGATGAAATATTATATGGTGAATGATCTGAAAAATATTATAATAGAATATACCCAATATGCAGAAAAATATTTGGATCAAGAATATCGGAAAGTTTTTTATGCGTATTTAGCGTATCCGTTTGCAGTCTGGATGGGACAGGCATATTTGATAGAACAGAATGAGCAAATTAAAAATGATCGTGAGATAATGAAAAAATATGCATATCTGTTAACTTATGATATAAACCCGGCAGTTCATCTGGTTCATAGGGTATATCGTATATTAGGATTTGGATTGACATCAAGAATTTTAATGTTATATATTAAAAAAGTTTATTATTCATAATGAAAAAATACATTAGAGCAATTGAACAGGTGAAAAAAATGTCAAAACATTATTGCATTTTTTCTGCACAGTATTATCCGCATGTTGGTGGTGTAGAACGTTATACTTTGTATTTGAGCAGAAAATTGATCGCTGCAGGAAACGAAGTTACTATAGTAACATCAAATACGGGTGATTTATCAGGAGATGAAATACAAGAAGGAATCCAGATTTATCGTCTGCCATGTTACGATTTATTAGGCGGAAGATATCCGGTGTTCAAAAAAAATAAAGAGTTTAAAAAAGTAGAAAAGTTGATCAGGATGAATCAGTATGATCTTGTGATTATTAATACGAGATTCTATTTGCATTCATTATACGGAGCAAAATTTGCAAAAAGTAAGGGAATTCCATCCATTGTAATAGAGCATGGAACATCTCACCTGAGTGTAAATAATAAGTTGTTTGACACAGTGGGGGGATGGTATGAACATTTCCTTACATTTTTGTTGAAAAAATATTGTAATGATTATTATGGTGTTTCAGAAGCCTGTTGTGAGTGGAGCGGGCATTTCCATATAAAATCAAAGGGAACACTATATAATGCAGTAGAAATCGAAGAATTTCAGAGAATTCTAAAAGAGTCCGACATTGATTATCGGAAGGAATATGGAATTCCGAGTGGAGCAAAAGTGATTTCTTTTACTGGCAGATTAATTCCGGAAAAAGGGATTAAACAGCTTGTATCAGCAGTAAAGAAGATAAATATAAGCAGGATAAAAAACGGACAGATACCGGTTTATTTAATGATTGCAGGGGATGGCCCGTTATATCAGGAATTGTTAGAAATGTCAGATCAATATACCATATTGACGGGACAAATTGACTTTGAACATATTGTTAAAATTTTGGATGCGTCAGATATATTTTGCCTGCCATCAGATTCGGAAGGCTTTCCAACTTCCGTATTGGAGGCTGTGGCATGTAAGTGTTTTGTGATAACAACTTATCGAGGTGGAGCGAAAGAGTTGCTCATAGATGAACAGTATGGAATTATCATGAGAGATAATACAGTTGAATCAATTCAGAAAAATTTGGAAAAAGTAATAGAAGATGATGCATACCGAACACAGGCAGAATGTAAAAGTTATGATAGATTAGTAAAATATTTCACGTGGGATGCCACTGCTGAAAAGGTTATGCAGATTGCAAAAGACATGAATGGGGAGAAAGAATGAAAGTATTGATCATCATTCCGGCATACAACGAACAAGACAATATAGAACGTGTGGTGAAGCATTTGACAGAAAATTATCCAGAGTATGATTATGTGGTGATTAATGATGGATCAAGGGATAAAACATCTGAGATATGCCATTCAAATCATTACAATATTATAGATCTTCCGGTAAATTTAGGACTTGCAGGTGGATTTCAGACTGGTATGAAATATGCATATCAAAAGGGATATGATTGCGCAGTACAGTTTGATGCAGATGGACAGCACAGACCGGAATATATTACAGCAATGATCCGGAAAATAGAAGAAGGAAATGATATTGTGATCGCATCCAGATTTGTTGAAGAAAAGAAACCGGCTACAGCAAGGATGATTGGAAGCAGATTGATCACCACTGCGATCAGACTTACTTCAGGTGCAAAAATCATGGATCCGACATCTGGAATGCGTATGTATAATAAAAAATTAATAGAAGTATTGGCAAACAACATAAATTTTGGACCGGAACCGGATACCGTATCGTATTTGATTAAAATGGGAGCAAAAGTGGCAGAAATACAGGCAAAGATGGATGAAAGAATTGCCGGACAAAGTTATCTTAATGCCGTCAATGCTGCAAAATATATGGCCAGAATGTTGATTTCTATATTATTAATACAGAACTTTCGCAATAAAAAGAAAGTGGATTTTACAAAATAGACAGGATAAAGGAGAAAAGAATGTCGATAGCATTTCGAATTACATTGATTATCGTATCTGTTTTTACATTGCTTTATATGTGCAAAAAAGTAAAACAGGAAAAATTACAGATAGAGTATTCTATTTTTTGGACATTGTTTGCGATAATGCTCGTTTTGTTTAGTATTTTTCCACAGATTGCAGATTGGTTGTCAGAGTTGGTAGGCGTATATTCCACAACTAATTTCATATTTCTTTTGATTATATTTATATTACTTGTCAAATGTTTTCAACTCACTATGGACATTTCTAAACTGGACAATAAAGTAAAAGAATTAGTACAGAAGATTGCAATTGATGAGAAAGAAAAAAGGGAACAGAAATAAATGAAGGAAACAACAGCAAAGAAGAAATTTATGTGGAATATGGCTGGAAGTCTTTGCAATTCACTTTCCTCTATGCTTCTGTTGATTATCGTTAACCGGATTAGCGGAGAGAGCAGGGGTGGATTTTTTGCATTGGCGTATTCTACAGCGCAGCTTTTGTTTTCTGTCGGTGGATTTGAAATCAGACCAGTTCAGTCGACGGATATAAAAAATAAATTTACATTTAATCAATATTTTACCAGCAGAATGTTCAATTGTATTATTATGCTGATCTGCATGATAGGCTATATTGCTGTGAATGGTTATACTGGAGTAGAAGCACTTACCGTGTTTTGGATTCTGGGGTATCGAATGGTAGAGGCTGTGGCAGATGTATATAGTGGACTATTCCAACAGAGAGAACGCATTGATATTTCCGGAAAAGAGATGTTAATGCGGAGCGGAATTTCAACCATTACATTTACAATTATATTATGGTTAACAGACAACCTGTTATATGCGGCTATGACACTTACATTAACGTCACTGGTTATTATGCTGTTTTATGATTTACATATGAAAAAATACTTTGAACCAACACCGGTGCATCTTGAATGGAGAGGGATTTTAGGTATTTATAATGCATGCTGGCCATTGTTTGTGTCATCTTTTATTATGAATTATCTGAACAATGCACCCAAATATGCGATTAACACATATTACGATGAGACGGTTCAGAACAGCTATAATATTTTATTTATGCCTGCATTTGTGATCAATTTATTAAGCCTTTTTGTATTCCGGCCACTTCTTACAGATCTTGCCAGAGATTGGGAAGGGGAAAATATAAAAGAGTTTACAGACATTGTGAAAAAAATGATGATTTTAATTGGTGCACTTACGATTGCAGCATGTGTGGGTGCGTATCTTTTGGGAATACCAATATTATCTCTTGTGTATGGAGTTGATCTGAGGGCATATCGAATGGAATTGGTGATCATTATGATATGCGGAGGACTGAATGCCTATGTATATTGTCTCTATTATGTGGTAACAGTTACGGGAAAACAGATTTTTTTATTGCTGGGATATGGAGCCGGACTTATATTTGCAGTATTTCTGGGATCGGGTTTCGTAAAGAGTCTTGGAATGCTGGGAGCGGCACTGAGTTGTACCCTTTCGTTTGGAGTAGTATTTATAGTATTTTTAATAATAACATCCTGTGTCGTAAAGGACAGGAAGAAGAAAACTGAAGTGTGATAAAAGATGGAAAATTTTATAAAAAGAAAGAGGGAATGAAGAGAATGAGTAAAAAGATTTTGGTAACAGGATGTAATGGACAGCTTGGTCGTGCGATCAATAAGGAATACGCAGGAAGTGATGTGACATTTATTAATACAGATGTAGTGGAAGGGGAAGGTGTGACAGCACTTGACATTACAAAAATTGAGCAGGTATTATCACTTGTACGTGCAGAACAGCCAGAAGTGATCATTAACTGTGCGGCCCATACAAATGTTGATGCATGTGAGAAGCAGTGGGATGCAGCCTATCGTATCAATGCTTTGGGTCCAAGAAACTTAAGCATTGCAGCAGAGGCAGTTGGTGCAAAGATGATTCATGTTTCAACTGATTATGTTTTTGAGGGAAATGGTACAAAACCATATACTGAATTTGATGCACCGAATCCGGTGAGTGCTTATGGTAAAACAAAACTCGAGGGGGAGAAGTTTGTTCAACAGTTTTCAAACCATTTCTTTATTTTTCGTACAGCCTGGTTATATGGAGATGGAAAAAACTTTGTAAAAACTATGCTGAACCTTTCGGAGACTCATGATGAAGTGAGTGTTGTCTGCGATCAGCTTGGATCGCCAACAAGTGCAGTAGAGCTTGCAAAGGCAATCCATCATTTTGAGGGAACGGAAAATTATGGTCTGTATCATGCTACCTGCGAGGGAGATACAAACTGGGCAGACTTTACAGAGGAAATTTTCAAAAGAGCAGGAAAAAGCACAAAGGTAAATCATGTAACAAGTAAACAGTATAAACAGATGAATCCGGCAGCGGCTGACCGTCCGGCATATTCCATTCTAGATAATTATATGATGAGATTAACGGATGGTTATCAGATGGCTGACTGGAAAGACGCATTGGATGTTTATATGGCAGAGCTGAAATAGTTAATAAAATCCTAAGATGTGTAAAACTTGTCTTAGTATATAAAATATGGTAAAATGACAAATAATTGTGATGATAGGAGGATCTCGGAATGAGAACTTATTTGGTAACTGGAGGAGCTGGATTTATTGGATCGAACTACATTCATTATATGTTTCGCAAATATGATAATGAAATCAGAATTATCAATGTAGATGCATTGACATATGCAGGTAATCTGGAGAATTTAAAAGATATTGAAAATAGAGATAATTACACTTTCATTAAAGCAGACATCACGGACAAGGATGCTATCATGAAGATCTTTGAAGAAAATGATATTGACCGTGTTGTGCATTTCGCGGCAGAAAGTCATGTTGACAGAAGTATTAAAAATCCGGAAGTTTTTGTCAAGACAAATGTTCTTGGAACAGCAGTTATGCTTAATTGTGCAAAAAAAGCATGGGAGCTGCCGGATGGCAGTTTTAAAACTGGTAAAAAGTTCCTTCATGTATCGACAGATGAAGTATATGGTTCACTTCCTGATGATGGAAAAAGCTATTTTTATGAGACAACTCCATATCAGCCACACAGTCCATATTCCGCTAGTAAAGCGTCTTCTGATATGTTAGTGAAGGCTTATATTGATACGTATCATTTTCCGGCTAATGTGACGAATACATCTAATAATTATGGACCATATCAGTTTCCGGAGAAGTTGATTCCATTAATTATTAACAATGCTTTGCACGGAAAGAAATTACCGGTGTACGGAGATGGATTGAATATTCGTGACTGGTTATATGTAGATGATCATGCAAAGGGAATTGACATGGTTCAGGAACATGGAAAGCTTGGTGAGTCTTACAATATTGGCGGACATAATGAAAAGCGTAATATTGAGATTATCAATATTATCATTGAGACTCTACAGGAAATTCTTCCTGATACTGATCCAAGAAAAGCAAATGTAAGCAAAGATTTGATCACATATGTAGAGGATCGCAAGGGACACGATCGCAGATATGCAATCGCACCTGACAAGATAAAAGCTGAGATAGGCTGGGAACCGGAGACGATGTTCAAGGATGGAATTAAGAAGACCATCGCCTGGTATTTAGAACATGAAGACTGGATGAACAATGTTACCAGTGGTGATTATCAGAAATATTATGAAGATATGTATCAGGGAAAATAATAATAGCACAAATAGCAGTACCGTCCGTAGGTCGGATGATACTGCTTGTTTGCGTTTTACCAAAAAGTGATAAAATGAATTTTTTAGGAGGATGAAAAATGAAAGGAATTATTTTAGCCGGAGGATCCGGAACACGTTTATACCCATTGACAAAAGCAATTTCAAAGCAGATCATGCCGGTTTATGATAAACCAATGATTTACTATCCTTTATCAACTTTAATGCTTGCTGGAATCAGAGAAGTACTGATTATTTCTACACCAAGGGATCTGCCGGTGTTTGAGGAGTTATTAGGGGATGGATCACAGCTTGGGATGAGATTTGAGTATGCGGTACAGGAACAGCCAAGGGGACTTGCTGATGCATTTATTATCGGCGAAAAATTTATTGGAAAAGATGCAGTGGCATTGGTATTAGGAGACAATATTTTTTACGGACAGAGTTTCTCAAAAGTTCTTCGGAGCGCAGCTGAGCGTACAGAAAATGAAGCCGGCGCAACCATTTTTGGCTATTATGTAAGAGACCCGAGAGAATATGGGGTTGTAGAATTTGATGAGAATGGAAAAGCATTGTCCATCGAGGAAAAACCGGAAAATCCGAAGTCAAACTATGCAGTACCGGGACTCTATTTCTATGACAATGATGTAGTTGAGATTGCAAAGAATGTAAAACCATCCGCAAGGGGTGAGATAGAGATCACAAGCGTAAATAATGAATATCTGAACCGTGGAACTTTAAATGTTGAAACATTGGGAAGAGGATTTGCCTGGTTAGATACCGGAAATCATGACATGCTTCTTGCAGCGGCAGATTTCGTGTCAGCATTCCAGAAACGTCAGGGATTATATATCTCCTGTATCGAGGAAATTGCTTACAAGCGGGGGTTCATTGACAAAGAGCAGCTTGTGAAACTTGCACAGCCATTATTGAAGACAGATTATGGAAAATATCTGATGGAAATTGCAGAGGGATTATAAAGTCTTTATTTTCATCTATGGATAAAAAAGATTCGAAAAGGAAGTATAAAAAATGGGAAAAATAAAAGTAACAGACAATTGCAATGGAATTGCAGGATTAAAAGTGATCGAGCCGACCGTATTTGGGGATGCCCGTGGATATTTCATGGAGACTTATAATTACAATGATTTCAAAGAGGCAGGAATTGACTGTGAATTTGTACAGGATAATCAGTCTGCATCCAAAAAAGGCGTATTAAGAGGATTACATTTTCAGATTAATTATCCACAGGACAAGCTGGTGCGTGTGGTAAACGGAGAGGTGTATGACGTTGCAGTCGATCTGCGCGAGGGTTCAGAGACATTTGGCAAATGGTTTGGTGTAATTTTATCTGCAGAGAATAAGAAACAGTTCTTTATTCCAAAGGGATTTGCCCATGGATTTATCGTATTGTCCGATTATGCAGAATTCTGTTATAAGGTAACAGATTTTTATCATCCAAATGATGAGGGTGGACTGTTGTGGAAAGACCCTGAGATCGGTGTAGAATGGCCGATGCCGGAAGGAATGACTGAGGCGGATCTTACATTATCTGATAAGGATAAAGTATGGAGTGGAATCTCAGAATACGTCAAAAACCGTAAATAAGTTATAGCTTAAGAGAATGAAAGTTAGAGGAAAAGCATGCCAACGGAAATAAAACAAGCCAATATGCTGAAAGAAATAATAAGTAATCGAAAATTAATATGGGACTTGTCAAAGAATGATTTTAAAACCAGATTTGCAGGATCCTATCTGGGAATTATCTGGGCTTTTGTCCAGCCGATTGTAACAGTATTGGTATATTGGTTTGTATTTGAAAAGGGAATGCATGCAAGCGGTATTAATCTCAGATCAGGAATTACAGCACCTTTTGTTTTGTGGCTGATAGCAGGACTTGTACCGTGGTTTTTCTTTCAGGAGGTGCTCAGTGGGGGAACAAATGCGCTGATGGAGTATAGCTATCTGGTAAAAAAGGTAGTATTCCAGATTGATATCTTACCAATTATTAAATTGATATCAGCTTTGTTTGTGCATTTGTTTTTTATTGCATTTACAATTATTTTATATGCGTGTTATGGGTATTATCCGGATTTGTATACATTGCAAATGTTATATTATACCTTTGCGATGATGATCCTTTTATTAGGACTGATATATGCAACATCTGCAATAGTAGTATTTTTCAAAGATCTTGGACAGATCATTAACATTATTTTGCAGATAGGTGTCTGGATGACACCAATTATGTGGAATATTGATGGGATGGAATTGAATCCGATTCTGATTACAATTTTAAAGTTAAATCCAATGTATTATATTGTGGCAGGATATAGGGATTCTTTGATCAATAAGGCTGGATTTTGGGAACAACCAGGCATGACAATTTATTATTGGATTCTTACAATTGTATTATTCATAATCGGGACAAAAATATTCAAAAAATTAAAGCCACATTTTGCAGATGTGTTATAGAAAGGTAACTGCATGGATAACATCGCAATTTCAGTAGAACATGTAAAAAAAATATATAAATTATATGACAGAAACCGGGATCGCTTGAAAGATGCATTAGGATTTTCAAAAAAACCACTTGGAAAAGAGCATTACGCATTGAATGATGTATCTTTTCAGGTTGGTCAGGGAGAGACAGTTGGCATTATTGGAACAAATGGTTCAGGAAAATCTACAATTTTAAAGATCATCACTGGAGTTTTGAATCCAACCGATGGGGAAGTCAAAGTAAATGGGCGTATTTCTGCGTTGCTGGAACTTGGCGCCGGATTTAATATGGAATATACCGGAATTGAAAATATTTATCTGAATGGAACCATGATCGGTTTTACCAAAGAAGAGATAGATGAAAAGCTGCAGGATATTTTAGATTTTGCGGATATTGGTGATTTTGTAAATCAGCCGGTCAAAACATATTCCAGCGGTATGTTTGTACGTCTTGCATTTGCAGTTGCAATCAATATTGAGCCGGAAATCCTTATTGTCGATGAAGCACTTTCGGTTGGGGATGTATTTTTTCAGACGAAATGTTATCACAAATTTGAAGAATTTAAGAAAATGGGAAAGACCATTCTTTTTGTTAGCCATGATCTTGGGAGCATTGGGAAATACTGTGACAGAGTTGTCCTTTTGAATAAAGGGGTAAAGCTTGCAGAGGGTAAACCAAAGGATATGATCGATCTTTACAAACGGGTAATGGCAGAATCAAAGATGGAAGACAGCCCGAAAAAAGAAGACGGTCATGCAGCAATAGAAGGAGTTGCATGGAAAGAATCCATGATTTTAAATCCGGATAAGCAGGAGTATGGCGATAAAAAGGCAGAGATTATTGACTTTGGAATTTTCGATGCAACAGGAAAGATTACGAATACTGTTTCTAAATTCGAAGAGTGTGTTTTGAAATTAAAGGTACAGTTTCATGAGAATGTGTTAAATCCAATTTTTGCATTTACAATCCGGGATTTAAAGGGAACGGATCTTACCGGAACCAATTCACTTATTGAAGGGTTAGAGCCTGGGCTGATAGAGGCAGGGACCATACTTACAGTATCATTCAGACAAAAATTGCCATTTCAAAAAGGACAGTATCTGCTACAGTTAGGATGTACAGGATATAATGGTGACGAATTAGAAGTTCATCACAGATTATATGATATATGTTGTATACAGGTTTTATCTAAAAAAGTTACTGTTGGGTATTTTGATTTGAACTCGATAGTAAGTTGTAATGAAGAGTAGGCTATGGGAAGGCGAACAGCGAGTAAAATCAGCGATGATAGGAATCGCTGTATATAAAAAGGAGCATTATGGGAAGAACACAGAAGCTTGCAGCAATTATAAAAGAGGGAGTAAGAAATCCTCAGAAAATAAAAAAAGGATTAAAAGTTTTAAAAAATCAGGGACCGGAAATCTTTAAACAGCGTTTATCTGCCAGTGTAAATTATGAACCTGGATACGGCAGAGTGAAGAAAGAAAAATTAAAAAATTATAGTGGAGAGATTCTTTTTTCCATTGTAATGCCTGTATATAATGTAGAAATTAAGTGGCTTGATAAGGCGATTGAATCTATAGAAAAGCAGAATTACAAAAACTGGGAGATTTGCATTGCAGATGACTGTTCTACAAAGCAGGAGGTAAGAGAGCACTTATCTGCAATGAAAAATAGCCGGATTAAAATTAAATTATTAGAAAAAAATCAGGGGATTTCAGGAGCAACCAATGCGGCAGCAGCGCTTGCATCCGGAGAATATATCCTTCTTATGGATAATGATGATGAGCTTGCACCGTCTGCATTACATGAATTTTATCAGAAGATAAAAAAAGAAGGTTCTGAGATCATATACAGCGATATGGATATTATTGATGCGAAAGGAAAAACGAGAGATCCATTATGTAAACCTGACTGGTCTCCAGATCTTTTCCTGAGCCAGATGTATTTAGGACATTTGATTGGATTCAAGAAGTCCTTATTTGAAAAAGTGGGTGGATTTCGCGGTGAGTTCAACGGAAGCCAGGATTATGATCTGTTACTTCGAATGACAGAGATGACGGACAAGATTGGACATGTCCCTGAGATACTTTATCATTGGAGAGATCTTCCGAGCTCCACAGCAGCCAACCCGGAGTCAAAGCCATATGCACAGACAGCAGGACTTAATGCGATTCAGGAACATTTAGACCGTGTTTATGGCAAAGGAGCAGCGACTGCAAATGAGACAGAGAATTTGTTTGTCTATGATGTGAGATATCACATGAATGAGGAACCGAAGGTTTCCATTATTATTCCGATTAAAGATCATGCAGATTTGTTAAAGGCTGCAATTGACAGTATTTTTGCGAAGACAACTTATAAAAATTTTGAGATTATTATTTTAAATAACAATTCTGAGAGGGAAGAGACTTTTACTTATCTGAAGAAGGTGAAAGAAGAACATGACAATGTCATCGTGAAAGATGCGGCGTTTGAGTTTAACTGGTCAAGGCTTAATAATTATGGAATGAAGTTCGCAACCGGAGATGTCTATGTATGTTTGAATAATGATGTAGAAGTTATTGAACCGGAATGGCTTACAAGACTGGTAGAGAAAGCCATACGAAAAGATGTTGGTGTTGTCGGTGGATTGCTTTTATATGAAGATAATACGATCCAGCATGCAGGAGTAGTTATTGGAATGGGTGGCTGGGCTGATCATGTATTCAAGGGAATGAAACCGCAGCACTATGGATCGCCATTTGTGTCACCGATGGTAACAAGAAATGTTTCGGCGGTAACGGGAGCCTGTCTTGCAGTTTCGAAGGCGACAATTGAGAAAATCGGTGGATTTGATGAGAAATTCATTGTATGTGGAAGCGATATTGAACTTGCACTTCGTGCAAACCAGCATGGACTCGTGAATATCTACGATCCAAATGTTCGTCTGTATCATTATGAATCTAAGAGCAGGGATGCAAGTAAAATCCCACAGATTGACTTTGATCTGTCGGATCAGATGTATAAGACCTACCGGAAAAACGGAGATCCATATTATAATAGAAATCTTGATTATTATTGTTGTCAGCCCAAAATTTGTGCCGCGGTGCAGCAGACTGTCAAAGAGCAGGAGGAAAAAATGCTTCTGAAGAGAAAAAGAGAAACCGGACTTCCACAATTGGATACGAATGTATATGAAATTACACCATACACTTTCCGTAAGATAGATTATCCGAACCGCAGAATGAACCTTCTGGTTCCGTCTATCAATGCAGCGCATGTCTTTGGTGGAATCTCAACTGCACTGAAGTTTTTCGATACTTTAGTGAAAGCATTAGGCTATGATGCACGTATTATTTTAGTAGACGCAGAGCCAGACAAAGCAGCCATTAAAAAATATTCCGATGAGTATACATTTGTAAAAGCAGAAGATGATTCTCTTGTTGCAAAACAGATTATTCCATACAGCAATCGTTTTAACCGCAGTATTCCGGTGTCAGAGAATGACTATTTCTTATTTACTGGCTGGTGGACAGCGTATTGTTGTCAGGACGCTTATGTTGGATTTGAAAATACATTTGGAATCAAACCCAATATTTTTCTCTATTTTATTCAGGATTATGAGCCGGGATTTTACTCCTGGTCTACGAAGTACCTGCTTGCAGATTCTACCTACAAGAGTGATTATCCAACAATTGCAATTTTTAACAGTATGTTGTTGAAAGAATTCTTCGATGAAAATCATTACCATTTTACGCATAGTTTTGCATTTGATCCTGTCTTAAATGATGGATTAAGAAAAGCGTTAGAGCAAATGCCTGCACAGGTTGATAAGAAAAAACAGATTCTTGTTTATGGACGTCCGGGTACGGAGCGTAATGCATTTAACCTTGTAGTAGCGGCTCTGAAAAAGTGGGTGATGATGCAGCCGGATATTGAGGAATGGGAGATTCTTTCGGCAGGGGAGATGCACCGTTCAATTCCGCTTGGAAACGGCAAAGAGCTTGTCTCCGTTGGAAAGCTTACAATTGAAGAATATGCGCGGACTTTGCAGGAAACTTACGCAGGAATTTCACTGATGTGTTCACCACATCCAAGTTATCCGCCACTTGAGATGTCGGTATTTGATGTAAAGACGATCACGAATACTTATGCGAATAAAGATCTTAAGGATTTCAATGATAACATGGTATCACTGGATAATATCAGTCCAATGAACATTGCAACACATCTGACTGAAATCTGTAAAGCTTACAGACCGCAGGTAGAACATGTGACAGCGAATCCATTATATGTAAAAAATGAGCATGTATTTGATTTTATAAAGGATATCAAGGAGATTCTTGGGTAAAAAATAATAGTTGTAGATAACTATAGAAAAGAGGTCCTATGACAGAGCAGATTGGAAAAGTAACGTTAGATTATACATTTTATAATGGACAGGATCAATATAGTGACGGGGACATCGAGAATGATCTGTTACAGCTTATTATGGAAGAATCAGACGTAGAGAAGATACTTGCAGAAGATGACCGGTGGCCAGTGTTATATCATTTTTCACCTGTCAGACAAAATATACTGGAGTGGTATCCTTTTAAAAAAGATGCATCTGTACTTGAAATTGGGGCAGGATGTGGAGCTATCAGTGGAGTACTTTGCAGAAATGCAAAGCATGTGACGAGTGTAGATCTTTCTAAACGCAGATCATTAATTAATGCAAACCGTAATAAAGAATACGATAATCTTACAATTATGGTTGGAAATTTCAATGATGTTGTTTTGAAAGAAAAGTATGATTATATTACATTGATCGGAGTATTGGAATATGCCGGTTATTACACGGATGATGAACATCCATTTGAAGCCTTTTTAAAAAAAATCAGTGGATATTTGAAAGAAGATGGAAAACTGCTGATTGCTATTGAAAATAAATTTGGATTGAAATATTGGGCAGGCTCCAGAGAAGACCATACTGGAAAATTTTTTGATGGTTTGGAAGGTTATATTGATACAGATAGTAAAGTGAGAACTTTTAGTAAAGAGGCGTTAAAGAAAATAATTACAGATGCTGGATATGGGAGAGCAGAATTTTATTATCCGTTTCCGGATTATAAATTCCCTGTACAGATTTTTTCTGATGAGTACCTTCCACGAGAAGATGATCTTAATATAGGTTTAGATACTTTCGATAATACAAGAATGATGCTTTTTAACGAAAACAGAGTCTATGCAAATCTTTTAAAAGAAAAAAAATTTGATTTTTTTGCAAATTCGTTCTTTATAGAAGTTACAAAATAGTGTGAGGTGATATCTTGAAGAAAATTTACTCAAAAATTACAAAAGAGAGAAGAAAACAGTTTCAGATAGAAACCTACATAATGAAGGATGGGGAACAGAGACTGGTTGTAAAAAGAGCATTGGCAAAAGACGGAGCAGCACATATCAGGAAGATGTCTGATTATTATGAAAAAAATAAGGATGAAGGTATCCTGTGTCCATCGAAACTGATTTCAGAAAACGAGATCGCTTTTGAATTTTTAACCGGGGAGAGTCTTTGCAATACAATGTTGGAGGCTCTTGAGGATAAAGACGAAGTAAGATTTCTTTCTTTGCTTCGAATGTATGATGGAATCATAAGAAGCAATGTTAATATAGAAAGAAGAACATTTATGCCGGATGCACAATTTGTACAGGTGTTTGGCGAAGTTTCTTTCCCAGATGAGATGGAATGTGGAAAAGAAATGAATATCGATATGAGCTTTGATAATATCATAAAAGATCAGACTGACAGCAAATATAAAATTATTGATTATGAATGGGTATTTTCATTTCCAATTCCAGTGAAATTTGTAATATACCGTGCGGTGTCTGCTTTTTATACCAGAAATGGCAGTGCTATGAAAGATATCATGACAATCAATGAAATTTATGATTGCTTTGATATTACGGAAGAAGAAATTGTTATATTTGAAAATATGAATGAAGCATTTAATCAATATGTATATGGTGGGAAAAATGGCTATAACACAAGCCTTATTGCTTACAAAAAAGAAGTATACGATGTGAAAAAACTGCTTCCGGAGGAAAACTTATTCTTACAGGTGTTCTTAAATGATGGAACAAACTATCTTGAAGACAAGGCAATTACAAAGCCTATTATGGGACAGAATGTAAAATTGAATATTCCGATTGAATTCACACAGTATGTATCAGAAATACGATTGGATCCATTAAATGTTTCATGTGTTTTGCAAAATCTCAAGGTGCAAATTGTGACAAAAGATAACAATGAATATGAAATTGAACATTATCGGCACAATGCCATCATAACAAAAGATCATGATTTTATATTTGCATCGGAAGATCCGCAGATCATATTTGAAAATCAATGGGAAAATAATGTAAGAGAGGTAAAAATTGCATTTAGAATCAGGGAAGCAGGGTTGCAGGATAATCCGATACTCAGTGCACTTAGTGAGTTAAAATGTCATATGAACCAAGTAGAAAACGAACTGGAGTATATTAAGGGAACGAAAGTATATAAAACTTTATTAGAACGCAAAGTCGATAAAGTATTAGGAGAAAATGAATGAAAAATGCAGCAGGAATATTGCTGGTAATTTATTTGTTCTTTTTAGTACCATGGTTAGCAGGTGCATTTATTGATGCAGCAGCAGGTGTAAAAAAGAGAAATATATCAAGCACATATGCAAATGGATTTGTTGCTATGCTTGGAATATTTTGGGGTGTTGCCGTACTTTTTTTATATCGTGGCTGTACATTAGAAAAACTTAGTATGGTTTGGATGTTTGCGACGATTACGATATGCGTGGCATCCATATTAGCAAATAAAAAAGCAATACATGGATGTTTTAAACATAAAAGAAAATCAGAAAATGGACACAAGGCTATAAAAATTGCAATGGTAGTATCCATAATAGCAATATTGTTTTCTGTATCTTGCATAAAACCACAGATGGAGCAGACAGTACAAACAGTAATGACATCAATTGATACCAATTCTGCATATATATATCAACCATATACTGGCGAGCAGTATCCAGCCACACAGATGGAAAAGATATTTTCACCTTATGAGATGCTATACGCAGTCACTGCATGTGTTTCCGGATTACATCCGGCATCGCTGATAAAAGTAATACTTCCATTATTTATTTTACCATTTTTTATGTGCTGTTATTGGGAAATTGGAAAGTTCTTTTTTAAGCAGGAAAAAATGCAGGCAGTATTTTTAATGATTGTAGAAATTATCTATTATGTACCAGTATATACAGCAGTAGAAACTCCGGTGACAGGCATATTCCGAAGCTGTTGGAATGGCAGTGTAATGTTGGAATGCTGCATTCTTCCATATACATTTTTACAAGTGATGCGCATGTTGCATTTCATGTATGGAGGAGAAAAAAATAAAGTATCCGATTGTGTAAAACATCCGGTTATAATGCAGGCAGGATTAATTATTGTGTTATATCCGGCGGCACAATTGTTACATCACAAAGGATGGTTTTATGTGTCCATGATGATGTTGCTGATGACTCTTGTCTGGTTTGTAAGGAAGGGGTATGAATATGTCCGGATTATGGGAAGACATTAAAAATGCATATTTTTCTTACAATGGGATGGGGACAAATGTTTTTTTCCTTTTTGTGGCAATATTTTATTTATTGATCACAAATAAAAAAAGACAAAGAAATTTGTTAATATATGAGATTTTTGGTATACTTTTTCTGATGACGCCGGGGATTGCAAATGGCATACTAAAAATGAGCGGTCAGAACACAGATCATTGGATGATCTATGGAATACTAAACATAGTATCGGTTGTTGGAGTTGCAATGACAGACTATTTGATAAACATACCATCTAAGAAAGAAAAAATAATTGTCATAGTGATATATATTTTACTGATTCAGGCAGGGATGGGATTAAATTATACGTCGCAGCATTTGGAATTTATCACAAACAGTTATAAAATATCAAATGAAGTCATGGAGATCGCTGAACAGTTGGAATTTGTAGAAAAACCAAGAGTTCTTGCACCGGAAGAGGTGGCAGGTGAGCTTCGGGAATATGATACCAGGTTTGCTGTTATTTATGGTGAAGGTTTATCTTTTACCCAGGAGAATCTGGAACAGCTGCAGATAGAAACAGAATCCTATGGCTGCAATTGTCTGGTTATTAATTCTGAGTATGACAATATTGAATTTTTTAATAGCATTGGATTTAGTAAAATTTATAATACAGAACATTATGAAGTATATGCAAAATAATTTATAGAGAAAAGTGGCGAACTTATGAAAAACTTAGATAAAACATTATGGATCAAAAGAATATTTATGGTGCTGATGGATATTTGCATTGTAATATTGACAAGCATCACGGCATTGATTGTAAGATTCGAATTCAGTCTTTCGGCTGTACCAAAGTATTATATTGGCGTTGTATGGAGTTCATTGCCGGCAACGTTAGTGATCGCGATTATTGTATTTTATGTATTTCGTTTGTATAGCAGCCTTTGGGTATATGCAGGGGTAACCGAATTATTGTATCTTGCAGCAGCATGTATTGTAGATACGCTACTCAATACAGTGACGATTCTTCTGAATTACAGAGATCAGGAGTATCCGCTGCCTAGAAGCTGGTATTTCATTTACGGAACACTATTATTGGCATTTATGTTTATCAGCCGCTATTCCTACCGTGCAGTCAGAACTTTTTTTGGAAAAAAAGTGGATGAGAAGAATCTTAAGAGAGTGCTTGTAGTAGGTGCCGGAGAAGCAGGAAATTCAATTATCAAGGAAATTTCCGGCAGTCGTTTTGTAAACATGCATATTGTAGGTTTTGTGGATGATGATAAAAGCAAAATCGGAAAATATATGCATGGCGTCAAAGTGCTTGGAGATAGAAATGATATCATAGAAATTGCAAAAGAATATCTTGTAGACGAGATCATTATTGCAATTCCGACAGCGAGTGCAAAAGAGACAAAAGCAATTTTAGATATTTGTAAACAGACAGGCTGTGAATTAAAACGTTTACCGGGTATGTATCAGTTGGTAAATGGCGATGTCAGTATCAGCAAATTAAAAGATGTTGATGTAAATGATCTTTTGGGACGTGATCCGATCACGGTTGATCTTGATTCCATTATGGGATATGTTGCTGATAAGGTAGTTATGGTTACTGGTGGAGGTGGTTCGATCGGCAGCGAGTTATGCCGCCAGATCGCATCACACAATCCAAAACAGTTAGTGATCGTTGATATTTATGAAAATACTACATACGATATCCAGCAGGAGTTAAGAAGAAATTACCCGGAACTCGATCTGGTCGTATTGATCGCTTCCGTAAGAAATACAAAGCGCATGGATTTGATCTTTGATAAATATCGTCCGGAGATCGTATATCATGCGGCAGCGCATAAACATGTACCGTTGATGGAAGACAGCCCGAATGAAGCAGTAAAAAATAATGTTTTAGGAACTTGGAAAGTGGTTCAGGCCGCAGATAAATACAATGTAAAACGCTTTGTCATGATCTCTACAGATAAGGCGGTAAACCCAACGAATATTATGGGCGCTACCAAGAGAATCTGTGAGATGATTATTCAGACATACAATAATCGTTCTAAGACAGAATATGTAGCGGTTCGATTTGGTAATGTACTTGGAAGCAACGGAAGTGTGATTCCTTTATTCAAGAAGCAGATTGAGGCAGGCGGACCGGTTACCGTTACGCACCCGGATATTATCCGTTATTTTATGACAATACCGGAAGCAGTATCTCTTGTGTTACAGGCAGGAGCCTATGCAAAGGGGGGAGAAATCTTTGTCCTGGATATGGGAGAACCGGTCAAGATCGTAGACCTTGCGAGAAACCTGATACTTCTTTCGGGACATAAACCCGACGAGGATATCCAGATCGTATTTACAGGATTAAGACCAGGCGAAAAACTGTATGAAGAGATGCTCATGAAAGAAGAAGGCATGCAGGAAACAGCCAACAAATTAATTCATATTGGTAAACCGATTCAGATGGATGAAGAGAAGTTTTTAAAACAGTTAGAAGAGATCAAAGAGCATGTGGTAGAAGAACCGGATGATATACGGGAATGGGTGCAGCGTATGGTTCCGACATACTCTATTCAGAATCGGTAGAACCAGAAAACAGGGTATATAATATGGAAAAAATTTGGGAAGTCATCTTAATTCTTGTACTTGCAGGAATGGGATTTATTTTGCAACTTGATAGGAAAAAGGAAAATGGAACAGATAAAACAAATTCTAAAAAATAAAAAAATATATCTTAGAGATTTTATTGCAATTATTGTAATATTTTTCCTATCTTTATTTGTAGAACAGGTATTATTACAGTGGAATTCGTTTAAAAACGAAAAATATGAGCAGACTTTTCAGGTGAGCGAAGTACAAAAGGCAGAGAATAAAGATGGAGAGACAACGTATGATTTTTTATTTGATGGAAGATATGTGAGCTCTATCTATTTGATTTATCAAAGCAAAACGGACATCAGTTCCAGAATGGAAGTGACATTCTATGATGGATATGGACAAAAAGAAGTGATGGAACTGGAAGATACTGCATCATTTTTGCTTGGAAAATCTGCAGTTTGGGTAGATCAGAAAGTTGATAGCCTAAAATTGACAGTGGAAAACAAAGATGCGGATAAGTTAAATTCAATAATATTTGTAAATCACACGGTATTTTCCTGGGCAAAGTTTCTGCTTGTATTTTCAGTATTGTTGCTAAGTTACTTATTTGTTTCTCATTGTACTTTTTTTGGAAAAAGACCCGAATGGATGTACGCAATGGTATCAGTTGCATTAGGAACGGTGATTATCTTATCAGCACATCATTCATTTGATTCATGGGATGAACAGATTCATTATAATATAGCATATACAGACTCCTGGGTATGGAATTATATGGAGTACAGTGATGCTGTGATGTCGAATGTAGAAATGCGTGTACCAACAGGGGACACGTTAGAGGAAGAACAATGGATAGGAGAATGGCTTAATCAGGCAAATGATACCGTTGTATTATCATCACAAAAAGGTAGATTTCTCAGATATGGACAAAGGGCTTATCTTCCACAGATATTAGGACTTGGATTAGGAAGAACACTGGGATTGTCTTATGTAGCAACAGTATTTTTAGGAAAGTTTTTTAATTTACTGTTTTGTACAGCTGTCGTTACGTGTGCGATTCGTTTCAGCAAGTATGGAAAACGTACATTGATGTGTGTGGGATTGCTGCCAACAACGGTATTTCTTTTTTCGTCATTTACATATGATGCATTTGTGATAGCACTTTTAATGTTGGGCATAGCATTGTTTGTAACAGAGTACCTGAGTGAAGAAAAAATTCAAACAAAACGGACGATGGTATCTATTCTTGCTATGGTTGTGGGATGCTTTTCAAAGGCGGTCTATATTCCATTTTTGGCATTATATTGGCTTATGCCGAAGGACAAGTTTTATAGCAGGAGACAAAAGAATCTGTTTAAGGCAGGAATCTTTGTCTTATTAATATTAATGTTTGCGTCCTTTATACTGCCGTTAATAGGTAATGTTACAAGCGGAGCAGAGGTAGGAGATTACCGCGGAGGAGATACGAGCCAGACAAGTCAGTTATCTATGATTTTGGGATATCCGTTGACGTATACAGGAGTTTTGCTGAAATCACTTGGAACAACGTTTGCATCTTATTTTATTGGTTCCAAAGTGCTTGCAAATTTTGCATATCGTGGAATCTATGATGGAATAGGATATTTTGTAGTACTGCTTACAATGTTGTTTACATTTGTGACGGATTTTGGAATGACAGAAAAAATATATGATGCACAGATGAAACGAAAAATATCTGTCATGAAGATATGGAATGGCATATTAATATTTGGAACTGCATGTCTGGTATGGACAGCTTTATACTTGGATTTTACTCCTGTTGGCTCAATGGTGATTAACGGAGTGTCGCCAAGGTATTATCTGCCACTTATTTTTCCGTTAAGTCTTATCTTTATGAATCAAAAAGTGAGATGCAGTTTTAAATTAGAAACTTATCAGACACTCATAACGATTTTGATGTTATTTGGCACAGGAATTACTATTTATTGTCTGATGCTTGCATAATGCAGATGCACGAAAGGAATAAAAAATGAAGCAGTTTACAATTTCACAGAAAGTTTATATGGGAGTGAAACGGATAATTGATATTTTATTGTCTGCGCTGGCGTTAATTCTGTTATCCTGGTTGTTTTTGATTTTATGCATTGCGATTAAGGTTGACAGTAAAGGACCAATTCTATTTAAACAAAAGAGGGTTGGAATCCATAAGACATATTTTATGATTTACAAATTCAGAACGATGAGAATTGATACTCCAAAGGATATGCCAACACATATGCTGGCTGATCCGGAACAGTATATTACAAGAGTAGGAAAATTTTTAAGAAAAAGCAGTCTGGATGAATTGCCGCAGATCATCAATATCCTTATGGGAAAGATGAGTATTGTCGGACCAAGACCAGCTTTGTGGAATCAGTATGATTTGATCGAGGAACGGGATAAGTATGGTGCGAATGATGTAATGCCGGGACTGACCGGATGGGCGCAGATCAACGGACGTGATGAGTTGGAGATAGATGTAAAGGCAAAACTGGATGGTGAGTATGTGAAAAAATTTGGATTTATAATGGATCTGAAGTGCTTTTTTGGAACGATCACAGCAGTCTTGTCACACAAAGGTGTTGTGGAAGGTGGAACCGGAGAAATGCATAAATAGCTAGTAGCAGCGGATAAAAAGACATGCTGGGTTATTCGAGGGAAAATAATGGGAAAACAGATTTTGATAACAGGAACCAACAGTTATGTTGGAACTTCATTCAAACAGTATATAGAGAAAAAAAATGGAAACATGCCGTTGGAAGACCGATGGCATGTTACATTTGTTTCTGTGAGAAATTCAGAATGGAAGAAAATGGATTTTTCAAAATATGATACGATCCTCCATGTGGCTGCAATTGTACATCAGAAAGAACAGCCGGAAATGGAGGCACTCTATTATGCAGTTAATACAAAATTGACAGAAGAACTTGCGGATAAGGCAAGGGCTGAGCGGGTTCGTCAGTTCGTTTTTTTAAGTACGATGAGTGTTTATGGAATGACAATGGGACAGATTACAGAAGAAACAGAATGTACACCGATTACTTTTTATGGAAAAAGCAAGCTTGCCGCAGAACGGTACTTATGTGAGCAAAGAAGTGATACATTCAAAGTAGCAGTTATCAGACCTCCGATGATTTATGGGAAAGCTTGTACCGGAAATTATGCTTCATTGGAGAAGCTGGCGGGCAAGATACCTGTTTTTCCGAGAGTGAGCAATGAGAGAAGCATGATATACATCGAGAATTTGTGCGAGTTCTTATATCGGATTATAAGAGGAGATGCAGATGGCAACTATTGCCCACAAAACAGCCAATATGTGAATACATCAGATATGGTAGCACGGATTGCAGAAAGCTATGGAAGAAGTATATGGCTCGTTCCGGGATTCGAATGGATCATCGGTAAGCTTGCCGGAAGAGTTAACATATTCTCAAAGGTTTTTGGCAGCCTGACCTATGACCGGAAACTATCATTTCCGGAAGAAGTGGGAGAGTATGAAGTGGTGGATTTTCTGGAGAGTATAAAAAAATCTAAGGAGTCATTATGAAAAGAATAGGTGCTGTGATTGTAACACTAATATTTTTTATTGTGCTGGCGTATAATGCGTACTATGCTCCATTGCCGGATATTAAGGTAAGTAATACAGAGACGGTTATCATTCCGGGAGTGGAAAAAGAATACACTTTTTTGTTTTTAACAGATATGCATATGGCTATTAAAACGAAACAAGATCTGGGCGCTTCTCTGGGTGATGCAGATGAAAGAATGAAGGCGTTTGTCAATGAGGAAGGAATACTTTCGTCTACACAGTTTACAGAATGGATTACCTATGCCAACCGCTTGAAGCCGGAAGGTGTATTAATGTGTGGCGATATGATAGATTATTATTCGCAGGAAAATGTTGAATTTTTAGCTGACAATCTTCAAAAATTAAATGTTCCTTATTTGTACGTGTTGGGAAATCATGAGATGTATTCACCGTGGAATGAAACGATTGCAGAAGATGCGGAGATATATCATTTGTTCAGAGAGAATAACACAGCATTTCAAGCATGGGAATTTCCGGAGTTTACAATATGTGCAGTAGATAATCAATCATATCAGGTAGCACCTGAGGCACTGGATGCAATGCAAAAGGAGATAGAAAAGGGTAAGCCAATTATTTTGCTGGCACATGTTCCATTTTACACATCACAGATAGAAACTTTAAAGGAAGCTTCTATTAATACATGGGGAGTGCCACTGATTATCGGTGAGGGAGCAAGAGATACTACAGAGGTTACAAGAAAATTCATGAAAATGGCATTTTCAGATGAAAGCCCTGTAGTGGCAGTTTTTACAGGAGATAATCATTTTTATTATAAGGGAATGCTTACTGATAAAATAGAAGAATGCGTGATAGATCCAAGCTTTGCAGGAAACGGCACTATTATTAAAATTAAAGCGAAGGAGTAATAGTTTTAAAATATGAGTAAAATATCCGTATTGATGTCTGTTTATAAAAAAGAAAATCCAGAATATTTAAGAGCGTCATTAGAAAGTATATTAGTTCAGACGAGGACTGCAGATGAAATTCTTCTGATCGAAGATGGACCTCTGACACAGGAATTATATCAGGTAGTGGCGGAGTATCAGAAAAAATGTGATTATCTCCACGTGCATGCTATGGAACAGAATGTTCAGCTTGGTCGTGCACTGGCAAAAGGAGTGGAATTATGCCAATATGATCTGATCGCAAGAATGGACACGGATGATATTGCGATGCCGGATCGATTAGAGAAAGAGGGGGCATATATGGAAGCACATCCTGAAGTGGATGTGGTAGGTGGTGCTATCCGGGAATTTAATGATGAAGGAACCATAGACCGCGTTAAGAACATGCCAAAGACTCAGGAAGCGATTTTAGAGTATGTGAAAGTGCGTAATCCATTAAATCACATGACAGTTATGTATAGGAAAGATTCTATTTTAAAAGCGGGAAATTATAAACATTTTCCATTTCTGGAGGACTATTCTCTATGGAGCAGGATGTTGTCACAGGGATATCAGTTCCGGAACATGGAAGATATACTTGTCCGGGCGAGAACAAGCATGGGATTAGTAAAGCGAAGAAGTGGATGGGCTTATTACAAGGATTTTCAAAAACTTAGAAAACAGCAGCACGAGTTAGGAATTACAAATACGTTTGAATATATAAAGGCGCAGGTTGGAACTTTTGTTGTACTCATGATGCCGGGGTGGATGAAGGAGTACTCTTATAAGAGATTTTTGCGCAAATCTGAATAACTAAGAAAAAATTCATAGAAAAATTCTTTTGTGTAAAGAAAATTATGCTATAAATGCTTAAAGGGTAAGGCATAAATGGAGGAAAAAATCATGCGTGAAGCCCGTGTGCTGGAGATCATTGGAAAACGCCCGGTGGGCGGTGTCGGAACAGTGATGCTCAATTATCAGAGACATATGAATATGGAACGTGTCCAGATGGATTATCTGATCTTCGGAGAGCAGGAAGAGACATTTGATAAAGAAGTGAAAAAACTTGGCTCCAGAGTTTATATTTATCCGGCATTGTCCGGCAGACAGATGAGACAGACAAAGAAATATTTTGAGCAGTTTTTTTCAGAACATCACAGTGAATATGATATTGTTCATCTGCATGCACCCTACATTGCATTTTTATGTCTGCCGGTTGCAGCAAAGTATGGAATCAGTCATCGTATTGTACATAGTCATGCAACTGTATATGCGGAAAGTAAAGGAAAAGCAGTGCGGAATAGAATGCTTTGGAGTATATCCCAGAAGTACATTACCGATCGGATCGGATGCTCGCAGGCAGCAGGAGCGTTCCTTTTTGGAAAAAGAGATTATACCGTGTTGAAAAATGCGATCTGCTGTGATGAATATGCTTATAACGAGGCGGCAAGAAATGAAATCAGAACACAGTATGAGGCAAAAGATAAGCTTGTTATTGGAAATGTAGGCCGTTTCAGTCAGCAGAAAAACCAGATGTATCTGGTAGATATTTTTTCGGAGATACAAAAAATCCACAAAGACAGTGTGTTATGGCTGGTGGGAGATGGCGAACTTCGACCACAGATTGAGGAGAAAATAAAACAACTTGGGTTGATAAATTCAGTAAAAATATTTGGAATGGTGGATAACACAGGAGAGTTATATCAGGCAATGGATGTCATGGTCATGCCATCTTTATTCGAAGGGCTGCCAATGACTGGCGTAGAAGCACAGGCATGCGGTCTGCCATGTGTGTTTTCTGATACGATCACCAGGGAAGTGGATGTGATGGGCAGTCCATTCCTGTCGCTGGAGGAAAGTAAGGCAGAATGGGCGAAGACAGCGGTAAGAGCGGCAGGACGCTATAAAGAAAGCGGAAAGGCAAGACGAAGTTTTGGAAAAGAGCTTGCAGAACATGGATTTGATATCCGTGTGGAGGCGGAACGTTTAGAAGAAATGTATGTTGGAATGATGTGAGACATACAGAATATAAAGGCATAAATATGAGGAAATAATATATGACAAAGAAAATGTTTCAGATTTCCAGAATATTGATGGTAGTGCTTACGATTGGTGTGTGCCTGACTTTATTGTTAGATGGACGTGTCATGATATTGGATAAGCATATCTATCTTAGATGTATGTTGGAATTTGCCAGCTTGACATTATTTTTAATAATTTCCAGATTATATGAAGCAAAAAGAAAGATATTTAGCACAGGATATTTATTCCTGATGATCAATGCTTTTATAAACGGAACCATATGTCCCTGCTATTACACGGACAGCCGTTTGCTCAGAGATGAGCGGGATAATTATTATATGCCCAATGATCATTTCATGATTTATATGAAGGTGTATTTTATATTAATGTCTATTATTCTGGTTTATTTGTTGTGTTTAAAGCATACAACTAATGAGATAAAAAGGTATGATTTTATAGAATATAAGGACACAGATGATTTTGCTATACTTGCAGGCAGTGTTCTGTTGGCACTTCCGGTCATGGAAATGACAGGGACAAGTGGTGTTATGTTAATGACACCGGTTTTGTGTTATTTCTTTGGCAGACTGATGTATTCGAAATTCAGTTTATCTCAGAGTATATTTTGCTTTATTGGATTGTTGCTTGGAATATATGGAATTTATCGGATTTTAGATCAGAGATATCTGGTAATTCAGTATGCAATGCCAGTAATATTAGTGTTCTTAGTGTTTGTAGCAGTGAATGATGATAGAAGAAAAGGAAAGAAAGTTGTTCCTTTAATGATACTTGGAATTATTGCAGTGCTGCTTTATGGTATGCTGTCTGAAATTGTAAAGTTAAATCGTTATTGGAATGGAAATTATAATCTATTATATGAATTGACAAATTTCCAGAGTTACATTGATTTTGGTGCTAATCAGTTTTATCGAATTTTTGGTATCTGGACAGAACTAGGCGGTAATATTATAGATTTTGTCCATAAAAATGGATTCTTCTATGGTATTACCTATGTGAAATTTCTGGCACCGTATTTTGGATTTGAATATGTTAGTCTGCCTGCCATATCAGCAAGGTACATTCAGGCATCTTATGCACAGCCCGGCTTGATTGCAGAAGGATATGCAAATTTTGGAATTATTGGATCGGTTGTAAATATGTTGATTCCATTTCTGCTGGCAGAGTACTTTTTAAATTTATTTTTAAAAAAACGGGATGGATTGTCAATTTGTCTGATGACAATTCCGTTTGTGAAGATACTTTTGGATGGAGGAACTATTAATTCCATTATTGTGGGGATTGGAATTTGTATTTTACCATTTAGTATTTATTTACTGTTGAAAATTTTTAAAATAAATGTAAAGACTGTGGAAAACATCAGAATCAGAGTATTTAGGAAGAAAAAGAGACAACTGCAAGGATGGAAGAGCAATGGAGAAAATAACAGTAATCATTCCAGTATATAATGTAGCATCTTTTCTGGAGAGGGCATTAAAAAGTATAACATGTCAGACATACACGAATCTGCAGATTCTGTTAATTGATGACGGCTCAACGGATGAAAGTGGAAAAATCTGTGACGACTGGGTGAAAAAAGATAGCAGAATACAGTGTGTCCATCAGAAGAATGCAGGTGTATCTGTTGCGAGAAATCATGGACTGGATCTTGCAGATGGGGAGTACATCATGTTTATTGATGCAGATGACTGGATAGAACCTGAAATGGTAGAAAGATTACATGAACTGATTCTAAAGCATCAGGCAGGTGTAAGTGCCTGCAGGTATGTGGAATCTCATCAGACAGAATTCCTGAGTGGGGATGAGAAAAAAGATGGACAGGTTACCGTTGCGGAAGGTCAGGTGGATGCAGGAATTCAGCTATTGTTACCATGGTCTGTATATTGTAAATTATATAGAGCAGATTTATTGCATAATATTCGATTAAAGAAATACAAAATAGCAGAAGACCTGTTATTCAATACAGACATTATCTGTGAGGGTAAGCTCGATAAAGTAGTGTTTATCGATATTCCGTATTACCATTATTTTATTAGGGATGACAGTGCAATCCGTCAGGAATACCAGAAAAAATATATAGATGGTGTGAAGGTAGAAGAAAACTGCTATGAGAGACTGATTCAGATCTCGCCACGTTTTGGTGATATTAATATTGTCGGTTGTTCTGTCAGTATGCTGTTCGAGCGTATAGCAGAGTTGCCATATGCGGAACGAAAAAAGATATGGGAAGATTTCAGATGGTGCAAGAAAAATGCGAGAGAATATAAAAAGGCATTATTGAATGTATCAGATAGACACAGAAAAATATCTGGAGTGCTGAAAGTATATGTACCAGATTTATATCTATGGACATTGATTATACGGAAAAGGAAGAATAAATGAGCAGAGAAGACGAATTAATATCAGTTGTTGTACCGGTATATCATGTGGAAACATATATAGAACGCTGCGTGGAATCCTTATTGCAGCAGACATATTCCAATCTGGAAATTATTCTCGTAGATGATGGCGGAGATGACAGATGTCCCCAGATATGTGATGAGTATGCGAAAAAAGATGCAAGAATAAAAGTGATTCACAAGAAAAACGGAGGTCTTTCTGATGCCAGAAATGCAGGTATGAGAGCAGCTTCGGGAAAATATCTTGCGTATATTGACAGTGATGATTATATTCAGCCGGATACTTACGAGAAAATGATATATGCTCTGAAAAAAGAGAATGCTGATATTGCAGTATGCAATTATGAAGTTGTGACAGACCAGGGGCAGAGTATTACCGAGAAGAACCAGAAAATGGATATTAAGGACAGAACCTATTCCTCACAAGAGGCAATCAGTAATCTCTGCGGACCGAATTATCATTATTGGGTGACTGCCTGGAATCGATTATATAAGATAAAGATTGCAAGAGAGATCAGCTTTCCGGTCGGAAAAATACATGAAGACGAATTTACTGCACATTTATTTTATGATAAAGCAGAAAAAATTGTGGGAATCTCGGAGCCGTTGTATAAATATGTGATTCGCGAGAACAGTATTATGACAAAGAAATACAGCGTGAAGAATCTGGTATATGTGGAAGCAGTGAATAACAGAATAGAATATTGCATGGAACATGGACTGGAAGAAGTTGGGCAGGCGTTCTTACGGTGGATGTCGCGTTATCTTATGAATGTATATGATAAACTTGATATAAAAGATAAAGAGGTCAGACAGACCTATGATAAATATGTGGAGATGTATCTGAAATTATATCATTCCATCAAGGAGAAACATAAATTGGATACGAAAACAAAAGCAGCAACATTTATGCTGGTTCATACTCCAAAACTGGCAAGTTATATATCAAGGAAAATTTTGAAGTAAAAGGAAAACGGAGAAGCATATGAAAAAAATATGTCTTGTTGTAGGAAATACATTGCCTGTACCGGCAGTGATGGGGGGAGCTGTTGAAGAACTTATCACAATGCTGCTTGATCAGAATGAAATAGAGCAGAAAGCAGAATTTATTATTTTCTCAAGAGAGAATAAAAAGGCAGAAAGGGAAGCAAAAAAGTATAAGTATTCCAGAATTATTTATATTCCAGACGATACTGTTCTGGATAAGGTAAATAACAGAATCAGAAGATATGCTTCCAGTGTGCTGAAACCAGGAACCTTGTTGGATTCCGGATATTATCGCAAAATTTACCATATTCTGAGGAATATCAAATGTGATGCAATCGTCTGTGAGGGTGGTCTTTATCATGAATTTCGTCAGTTCGCAAAGAAATTTGGAAAAGAGAAAACTTATCTGCACATTCATCATCATGTAATGGCAGATCCTGAATATGATGAAATCTTTGGAAATATTATTGCGGTCAGTGAATTTGCAAAAAAAGAATGGCTGCGTACTACAAAACAGAAAAAAACAGGTGCGCATGTTGTTTATAACTGTGTGAATGAGGCAAAATTTAATAAAAAAATAACAGTTGAGCAGCGAAATAAGCTTAGGGCACAGTTAGGTCTGAAGGAAGATGACTTTGTAGTTTTATATTGTGGAAGAATACAGGAAGTAAAGGGAGTCCGGGAATTATTACGGGCATTTGCAGGGATAAAAGAGCATAATTGCAGGCTATTGATCATTGGAAATGCTGATTTCGCAGTAAATACGAAGACACCTTTTTTAAAGGAAGTAGAAGAATTGGTGCAACAAGATACTGACAGAATCAGATTTACCGGATATATTGAGAACGCAGAATTATATCAGTATTATCAATGTGCAGATATGCAGGTCGTTCCATCTATGTGGGAAGAGGCTGCTGGACTGGTAGCGATTGAGGGAATGCTATCAGGTCTTCCATTAGTCGTAACAAAATCTGGCGGATTAGTGGAGTACGCGCCAAAAGAAGTTGCCATGCAGATAGAAAGAAACGGAATTGTAGAGAATCTCAAAATGGCAATTGAAACGGTTATGGACAATCCGGTTGAACGAAGAAAAATGAGTGAAGCATCTGAGAAGCGAGCAAAAGATTTTACCAGAAGCAGATTTTATAACAGCTATCTGAAAGTATTCGAATAGAATACAGGAGAGGAATGGATAACTATGAAAGTTGGTATATTAACATTTCATAATGCGCACAATTATGGAGCGTCTTTACAGGCATATGCATTAAAAATGTGCATACAGCAGATGGGGCATGATGTGACAATTGTCAATTATCGGAATCCGAAAATAGAAGGACAGTATCCAAAAAAATTAAGGCCAAAATTTACAAAAAAAATTTTGAATCCGAAAAACTGGAAGCAGTTTGTCTATGATACAATTCGTGGAATTTATGGACAGAAGGTATGGAACCGTCAATGGAAAGCATTTGATCAATTTATCACGGAAGAATTACTAGACAATGACAGGCGGTTAATAGGAGTAGATGGGGTTGAGTGTTTGCATAAAGATGCTTATATTCTGGGAAGCGATCAGATTTGGTCAAGTTTTTTGACGGGAAAATTGGATCCTGTCTATTTTGGTGAGTTTAAGAAAAAGGAAAGAATTATTTCCTATGCGGCAAGCCTTGCAAATGGTAAAATAGCAGAGAGTGAGGAAGCTGCGTTTGTGAAACTGTTGAAGAATGTAGACGCAATTTCTGTTCGGGAAGAAAAACTGGCAGAGCAGTTACGACAATTGACAGGAAGAGAAGTGTCAACGGTTGTAGATCCGACATTATTACTTAAGGCAGCTGATTATGAGAAAATTATGACAACGGAGAGGAAACTTCCAGATGGTAAACTTCCAACAGAGGAAAAATATGTATTCGCATATTTTGTAGTTGAGGAAAAGGCTGTGGAAGAATGTGCGAAGAAAGTTGCCAGAAAGCTGGGATTGCAGTTGATAGAACTGCATTATTATCATATGCCAGAGAATAGTGAAGCGAATCAGTTTGCAGATTTTGGACCAGCAGATTTTCTGGCCTATATAAAGAATGCGGAAATGGTCATCACTAATTCATTTCACGGAACTGTATTTTCAGTTATATATAGAAGACCATTCTACAGTGTATATAAGAAAAATGGCAGGGTAGATAATTTACTGAAATTTCTTCAGATATCAGAAAAACACGTATCCAGCGCGGAAGAAATCGACGAGATAACAGAGATTGATTACGAGGATGTGCATAAGAGACTGGCAGAGTACAGAGAATCATCCTTACAGTTCTTACGAGAAAATTTGAAATGAGGACAAGACAATGGTTTTCAATTTTGAGCAAAAACCAGGACAGACGTTAGAAAAAAAATGTATACAGGAACAGATTACGCCAAGAGTATCTATTGTTACGCCGTATTATAATTCGGGTCGGAATTTTGAAGAAACTTATCGATGCGTTATAAATCAGACAATGCGGGAATTTGAGTGGATTATTATGGATGATGGAAGCTCCAGAAAAGAGGATATTGAATTGTTAGAGCGTCTGGGAGAATCAGATACCAGAATCCATGTGTTTCACCAGAAAAACGGAGGTCAGTCTAAGGCAAAAAATGAGGCTGTGAAGAAGACGATGACAGACATTATTGTGTTTTTAGACGCAGATGATCTCGTGGAACCATTTTATATAGAATATCTTTACAAGGCTTTGCAGGAAGAACCCAATGCCGGATGGAGCTATATGGATCTGGTAGGCTTTGGAAGTGAGCAATATGTATGGTGCAAGAAGTTTTCGGCAGGTAGAATGACATTTAATAATATTCTTGTCAATGCAGCAGCATTTCGTAAGGAACAGTTTCTTGCAGTTGGTGGCTTTTCTGAGATTACAAAGCACTATGATGAGGACTGGGCGTTATATCTGAAATTGATGAGTAAAGGTGTATATCCGGTACATATTCCAATGATTGGTTTCTGGTACCGCAGAAGTGCAACTGGTATGCAGAAAACCGTAAGAAATAATATTTCTATGAGAGAAAAATCGGACCGGTATATTGCAGAACTTGCAAAGCATGTAGATATCAGTCTTAGCGAGAAAATCTATAAAGGAACTCTTCCAGATTGTGCCATCAAGAGCGAATATAGCAGAAGTGACAGTGTGATCGCAAAAATGTGTACAAACAGAGGAGGACTCAAGCTGGTAAAATGGGTATATGGAAAAAGAGGTTAAATTGACTTCTATATAGATATAAACTATACTGAAAAGACAGCAATGCAGAGAAAGGTAATTGTTTATGAGTGACAATAGGAAAGAAAATAAAAAAGAAATAGATCTGGAATTAAAAGATATTCTGCTTGAATTTTTGCGTAGATGGAAAATAATCGTTTTATTTTCGATTATTTTTGGACTCGTATTCGGTGCAATGAGATATCGGAAAGACTATGCAGCAGCACATATACCAGCACCGGAAGTAAAGAATACAACTTTGGAAGATGCATATGCAGATCTGGACAAAGATCAATATGAGCGTGTAATCCTTGCTGTTTCATTGAAGGCTGCAATAGATTCCAAAAGTCTTTATATGAATGAATCAGTGTTGATGAACATTAATGCACATGCAGAGGATGCCGTGATTTTACAGTACTCAGTAGAAGGAACTGAAGCGGAAAACATTGTAAATAGTTATGTTAATTATATTAACAGTGGAAGTATTGTTTCTGATATTAATAAAGAGGGAGTTCATGTAGCAGAGGGTTATCTGTCAGAATTGATAGAAGTTCTTCCAAATCAGACAGAGGATGCAATGAAAAACTTTACAGTGAAAGTAATGAATTCTGATGCTGAAAGCGTTGGGTTATTGGCGGATGCCGTGAATGATCAATTAACGACATATGCTGCAAACTTAAATGAGAATAATCAAACGCATATTCTCAATCTGGATAGTAGAAAACAGGTTCAGATTATAGATGAGGCACTGGCAGAAAAACAGGATGCATATGCACAGGAGACAGAAGATCAGCAGAATAAACTTGCATCAATTAAGGCCGATATGAATGCAAATCAGCTTCGTGTATATCTGGATATGGAGAAAGACATCTTTATCTGGGGAGATGACGAAGAGGAACAGACAGAAACAGCAGAAGATAGCGTTTCAGGTACAGAGGTTGTAAAAGTATCAATTAATAAGAAACAAATTATGATCGGTGCAGTGGCAGGCGCAGCAATTGCAGTTGTGTATATTTTCCTGGCATACCTTCTTAGTACACGTATACGTACGAAGGATGAAGTCGAGAGCATTTATCAGACAAGGCTATTAGGAACAGTCAGAAAAGAGGAAAAAGATCACCCAATCGAGAAGTTTGTATGGAAATTAGAGAACTTTGGACATAAGAAGCTTTTATATGAACAGCAGGTTCAGATGCTGATTTCCAATATCTATATAGCATGCAGGGATAGAAAGACAGATAGTATATATCTGTCAGGCAGTATTTTAGAAACTGTAGACAAAGATTTATTAACGATGTTGGAAGCGGGGTTGAAACAGAAAAATATTCACGTTGTCTTTGGAGATGCGATAAACTACAATGCAGAAGAACTCCTTCGTGCAGCAGATGTGGGATCCGTTATCTTCATTGAGAAAAGAAGAAAATCATACTATTCTGAAATTTTAAGTGAGATGCAGCTTTGTGATGCAAATAATATTCAGATTCTTGGAATGATCATCTTAGAAAATTAGGGAGTTGCAGGAGAATGGATACATCCTATTTATACTCGTATAATGCAGAGCGTTATCAAAAACTGGCAGAGCGAAAGTTGCCATGCAGGGAGAAATTGAATACAACAGAGGTGGAACAGGGGTATCTTTTGCCAAATCGATTTGCAAAAAACCGTCTGTTTGGTTGTGGAGGAGTGCTTGATGCGGAAAAAAATTATGTGAAAGCATCTGAAATGAATGCGTATGCAAAATATGCAGTTCCGGTTACAGCGCAAGATGAAAAAGAAATTTATCTGGGAGAAGGATACACCATTGATGATAGTAAAGTTGAATATCTGGACGAAGAAATAATATATCTGGGTTATATTAATAATCATTGGGGACATTTTTTGATCGATTGTTCTACCAGATTGTATTATTATCTTGAACATATGGATGAAAATCATAAGTATGCATTTCTTGTGAATGAGAATGAAGATTATCAGGCAATAGCTCCGATCAGGCGCTTTTTTGAATTATTGGGAATAGCGGAGTGTCTGATTTTCATTCATAAAGTTACCAGATGTAAGAAAGTGATTATCCCAGAACAGGGGTATATGATTAATGCATATTATTCAAAACAGTTTCTGCATGTATTCGAAAAGGTGGCAGAGTGCGTTGATTGCAACAGGTATCCATCTTATGAGAAAGTTTATTATTCCAGAAAGCAGTTTAAAAAGGCAAAAGGGACGGAAATAGGGGAGAATATTTTATTAGACCTCTTTTCTAAGAATGGATTTACGATTATCTCTCCGGAACAGTTGACACTGGATGAGCAGATTGCAGTCGTGCGCAATACAAAACTTTTGTGTGGAATTATTGGAACACTTGGTCATAATATGCTTTTCGCAAAGCCGGAACAACATATGATTCTGGTGAATAAGACACACAATATAAATGTTGCACAGATGGATATTAATAAGATGAAGAATCTTGATATGACATATATTGATTCATATCTGGCAGAATTTCCATCTCTGATAGGAAATGGACCTTTTCTGATTACATACAGTGAAATGCTAAATCAGTATGTAGAGAAGCATAATTGGAAGAAACCGGCAGAAGATGTGATCAGTGAAACAGTATTAAAAAGAAATTTACAAGAATATGAGGAAATGTACCGAAGCAGAAACCTTAAGAATCTGCGGTTGGTATATGAAAAGAACCCGGACAGATTTGATTATTTTGCACCGGATCATCTTTTGGAACTTGAGATGCGGTTTTATCATCTGGAACATCCTGCGACGATGAGAGAAAAAATCTTTTATCAGTATAATCGGGTAAAGAGAGCGTTTCGTAGAATCGTGAAACGATAATGGAGCATATACGGAATGATTATGATCATAAAGGCGATAGGAGTCCTGTTTTTAGATATAGCCATATATTATGTAATAGGTACTGCTATCACAGAGAGATTTAAAAACAGAATAAAAAGGAATGTAGCATTTCACATAATTATAGGGTTTATTGTATACCAGATTATTTTTCAGGTTTGTGTGATTCCCTTCATTTGGTTGAAGCGGAGTCTGACAGAATTAACATTTGTATGGACTGCATTGATAACAGTCATCGTAATTGTGGCGGTGGTGAAAGCAAGGAAACGGATTCCAGAAGATTTTTGTTTTGTGAAAAAAATATTAAAAGAACACAGACTGCTTATGGGTATAACTATAATAGCAGTCCTTATTGTATGCTGGTATACAACACTGAATGGGGAATTGAATGATGATTCTCTGTATTATATTGGTGTTGTAAATACAACTGTAACAACAGATACGATGTTTCAGTATAACGCTTATACAGGTGTTGCAATGCCATCTCATTATTTCAGGCGTGTACTGGTAACATTTGAAATTAATGCAGCAGTTGTGTGCAGGATATTTGGAGTACATCCAATCATTATCATGAGGATATTCAGAGGAAATCTGAATGTCATATTGACAGCACTCACGATTGCATTGATAGGAACAACTGTTTTCTGTGATGAAAAAACGGTAGAAAAGTCGGCAATACTTGTCTGTGTTTCAATGGCTCTTTACTTTATAGCAGATAGTACAATGTATAGTAATGCAACATTTTTTTTGACCAGAACATATGAAGGAAAAGCTTATGCAGGAAATGCGCTCATTTATTTCATGGTTTATCTGTGCATCTGCCTGATGCAGACGAAGAGAAAGTCATATTTACTGTTGATAGGATTATTAATATGGGGATGTTCTGCAATATCATCCACAGCAGCTATGGTCAGTATAGCAGGTGCAGGTACGATGCTTTTAGCTTATCTGATATCCAGAACTTTTAATACGAAAGCCAGAAAGATGTGAACAGGAAAATGATAGGAAAATTAATAAAAAAATACAAAGAAATTATCATGTATCTGATATTTGGTGTGCTTACAACTTTGGTGAACTGGTTTTGTTATGCATTTCTGACGAAGAGTGGAATGGAAATGAATATAAGTAACTGTATCGCTTGGCTTGTTGCAGTATTATTTGCTTTTATTACAAATAAAGTGTTTGTATTTGAAAGTAAAAATATGGAAATGAGATTTGTATGCCGGGAACTTATAAAGTTTGTAGGTGCAAGACTTGCAACGGGAGCCATAGAGATTCTCGGACTGCCATTGCTCTATTATATCGGTATGAAACAGAGTTTGTTTGGGGTGGAGGGATTTATGGCAAAAATAGTTGTCAGTGTTGTAGTTGTTTTATTGAATTATGTATTCAGTAAACTCTTTATTTTCAGAATAAAAAAGGAAAATTAAGTTTATATGGATGGTGTAAATAGAGTATGGAAAGTTGTACAACAGTATAATGGTCAGTCAATCATCCCTATTATTATTTTGATAGGTATTCTTTTTTTGGTAGTCAGAGAGAAAAAAAACACAAACTATCTGATCGTATATCTTGGCGTACTTCTTCTTACTTTTAATGAAGTAACCTATTATCTTATCCGGAAATTGGGGGAAGGTATGACCTATTACCGCTTTCTCTGGATGATTCCTATGGTAATTATAAGTGCGTATGTCATAATGAAGTTGTTCGAAACGATAGACAGCCGGAAAAGAAAGGTTTTTGCGGCAGGCATATGTGCTTTATGTTTTGCAATGACATCGGGAATCAGCATGCAACAATTTTTTCAATTTCCGGAGAATATCTATCAAATGCCACAGAATATGGTAGACGTATGCGATATTATTGAGAAGGACAGGCAGGAGAAAAGCCCGGTTACGGTGCTTGCAGATAATTCGATTATGTATGGTATACGTGAATATAATGCGAATATCCAGAAAGTTATGGAAGAAGATGACGGATACTTATGGAATATGCTCGAAAGCAATAATTGTGATGTGAGTGGTTTCCTTGGAAAAGTAATTATCAGTCAGGCTAATATCGATTATATTGTAATTCCAAAAGGAAATAATGCCTCTGCGGCAATGCTCATGAGTGCGGGCAGCTCTTATATCGGTAACAGTCAGGACTATGCGGTTTATCGGACAAATTATGATGTGATTGCACAGACGGTGTATGATAAATACTATAGTGGGGCATTTCAGTCGGATATCAGTACCTACTATGATGAGGATGTGGATATACCGGAAGTGACAGATGGTGGAAGAGAGTACGTGTACTATCCAGATAATCATGTAGCTTTTGTGGATAGAGAAACACAGGAATATACACATTATTTTCAGCAAAACAAAGAAATTCAGATGGTGGAAGAGAATGAATATATTTTATGTGCTGTTGATGATAGTAAGGGTACTGTATCAAAGGATACCCTGGAAAAAATGCAGAAGATTACAGATTCAGGAAAAGAAATTATTCTTTTTTTGAAAAAACCCATATATCAGGAAAATATTCAGGCAGAAAACAGAGAGGAGATGCTTGGAGAAAACAGCAATCATACGGATGCAGTTACGGAAGCATTTATTGATTTGGTAAAAGCTGAGAATAGTCACATTGCAGCTGTTTTTTCTATGGGAATTGGTGAGTATAATAAACATATGTTGAATGATAAAATCTGGCAGTGTATTTGTGGAACAGAAGATAATGACCAGGGAACTGTAATAAGAATTCGATAAAGGATAAGTAAATTTATGAGCAATAGAAAGAAAATGGCAGTGATGAATGTATTCTCTGCAATTATGTATTATGTGGCAAATTCGATTATTGGATTCATTAACCGTAAGGTATTTACCGTATACCTTGGTAGTGAATTACTGGGATTAAACGGACTGGTAGTCAGTGTGATTTCCATGTTAAGTCTATTGGAACTAGGGGTGGCAAGTTCTATAGGATACAGCCTGTATAAGCCATTAGAAGAGAAAAATTATGGCGAAGTGAAAGCGATTATGCAGCTTTTCAGCAGACTGTACCGTTATATTGGAATAGCGGTGGCAGTAATTGGACTGGTGCTGATTCCGTTTTTACCTTTTTTTGTCAGGACAACCATTGATCAGAATTATGTAATTGCAGTATATCTGATTTTTTTATTAGATGCTGTATTGTCTTATTTTATGGCATATCGCCGAACAATTATTGTGTCTGCACAGAAGGATTATATTAATAAAAATGCAGATACATTTCTTTATATTGTGACTGGAATTTTGCAGATCATTATTATCTGTGTGTGGAAAAGTTATATTGCATCTCTGATCGTGAAACTCATTTTTACAGTGCTGAATAACTTGTATCTTTATATAAAAGCAGGAAAAATGTTCCCTTACCTGAATGATAAAAATCTGCATGGAGAGATTGAAAAAGAAGTCAAGGACAAGATTGTATACAATGTGAAGGCACTATTTGTAATTAAAATAGCAAGTTATTGTGTTGTTGGTACAGATAATATTCTGTTGTCTGCATTTGCGGATCTTACCGCGGTTGCAATTTATTCTGGATATACATTGATCATTGGAATTATTAACAATCTTTTTAACAGGTCGTTTGGCTATATTACTGCTAATATTGGAAATTATCTCATCGGTCATAATAAGGAAGAAATATATCAGTTTTATAATAAACTGAATTTCCTGAATTATTTGATAACATCTTATACTTCTATTGCATTGTTGGTTCTGCTCAACGAATTCATTGGAAAAGTATGGTTGGGAGAGGATTATGTTTTCCCCATGGCAGCAGTAGCAGTGTTGGTATTTAATAATTATCTTCGCTTTTGTACGCAGGCGGCTGAAGCATTTAGAAGTGCAGCGGGGTTATATAGTCCAAAACCATTCGTAAAATATATTGCACTTTTGGAAGGTGGAGTAAACCTTGTGGTATCCGTAGCATTGGCATACTTTGCAAAGATGGGAATTTATGGAATTTTTCTTGGAACATCGGTGAGTACAATTGTTTCCATAGTGACGGTTGCATGGATTAATTATCGTTTTTTATTTGAAAAACCATTGTATCAATATTTTTTTGATTTTTTCAAGTATATTATATTAGCAATTAGTATGGGGGGATTGAGCCTTTTTATATTCAATATAGCATATACGACACACATGGTACTCAATATATGTAGTGGATTGATCATTAGTTTTATTGTTCCGTTTGGCATTAACTTTGTAATATTTGGAAGAAGCGAAGAATGGAAATACTTTACTGCCATGATAAAAACGGCATACAATAAATTATGAGAAAAAGGGGAAATGGGTACAAATGAAAACTATTTGCCTGGCAGGAAAGCATGACATAGCTGTTAATGTTTTACTTTATTGTCTGGAACACTATGAAAAAAAATATATTAAATGCATTTTAAATCGAAATGAAACAGGAATAAATTCATGGCAAAAATCCATGAAATGGTTTGCGGAAAAAAAAGATGTTGAAATAATAGAATTGGAAGATGCTTATAATATAAAAGACATGATATTTTTTTCACTTGAGTTTGATCAAATTATTATTCCGGAAAGATTTCAAACAACAGAATTGTACAATATTCATTTTTCATTGCTTCCAAAATATAAGGGGTGTTATACATCGATTCTTCCTATTTTACACGATGAGGAATATACAGGCGTTACATTGCATAAGATCCGGTTCGGAATTGATACAGGCGAAATAATTGCACAGGAAGTTGTTGAAATAGGAGCAAGTGATACCTCACTGGATTTATATAAAATATTGATAGAGAGTGGTACAAAAGTTGTAAGAGATAACTTGTTGAAGTTAATTAATAACACATTTACAACTACTCCACAGGAAAAAATAAAATCAACATATTATAGCCGCAATTATATAGATTATTCGACATTAGAACTTGAAGTACAACAGACGGGTAATCAGGTGAAAAATCAGATCAGAGCATTTAATTTTAGACCTTATCAGCTTTTGAAATGGAAAAATGTCGAGTATATTGATGCAGTTATATTAGATAAATTATCAGAGGAAAAAGCTGGAACGGTATTGGAAGACAATGAAGTGTTTACTAAAATAGCAACGATTGATTATGACACGATCCTTTACAAAGATAATTTTGAAAGTCTGATGGAAGCAATAAGAAAACATGATAATGTTTTGGCAAAAAAATTGTGCAGTTCAAAACAACTGATAAAAGCGCAGGATACTCATGGCTGGTCGGCACTTACAGTTGCCGTGTACAATAATAACATGGAAATGGCAAGATATTTAATAGATGAGGGCGCAAATGAGAGGGTATTAAACAATAATGGAACGAATCTATTGATGTATGCTAAAGACTGCTATCTTAATTCGGGGGACACCACAATGTTTGAATACATGCTTGATTTGGACCTCACACCGGATATGGAAGATTATGCGGGAAAGAATTTGTATGATTATTGTATGAGCAATCATATCAATTATATTGGAAAATTTAGTATGAAACCGGATGAATTTTACCGTAAAATTGACTAATAATAGGACGTATAGTATAATTCTATTTATGTCGTATAGGGAACGGAGATGTTGAAAATGAATATACCATTTGTATCATTTGAAAAAATGCATAATGAAATAAAAGATGAAGTACTTGCTAAAATGCAGGAGATATATGAGAAAAACTGGTTCATTCAGGGACCGGAGGTGACTGCATTTGAAGAAGAATTTGCCGCATATTGCGGAACAAAGTACTGTGTCGGATGTGGAAATGGTCTGGATGCATTGTTTCTTGCATTGAAGGCATATGGAATCAAAGAAGGCGACGAGGTAATTGTACCTTCCAATACATATATCGCAACGGCTTTGGCAGTATCGTATACTGGGGCAACACCGGTTTTTGTAGAACCGGAAGAAAAGTATTTTAATATTAATCCGAAAGGGATTGTGAATAAAATTACGGATAGAACCAAAGCGATTATGGCAGTACATTTGTATGGGCAGCCGGCAAAGATGGATGAAATCAACGCGATTGCTAAAAAGTATGGACTTGTTGTTATAGAAGATGCTGCTCAGGCACATGGAGCAGAATATAAGGGGAGAAAAACCGGAAGCCTGGGATATGGAGCAGGGTTCAGTTTTTATCCGGGTAAGAATCTTGGCGCTTTGGGGGATGCCGGTGCATTTGTTACAAATGATAAACAACTTGCAGATAAGATCCGGGCACTGGGAAACTATGGATCAGATTATAAATATCATCATATTTATCAGGGCAACAACTCCAGACTTGATGAACTTCAGGCAGGGGTTTTACGAATTAAGTTACGGCATCTGGATGATTGGAATGCAAATCGAATAGCTACAGCGGAAAAATATTATGAGGGTATTCAGAATCCGGAGATTATTTTGCCGGGGAAGATGGATGATGTAAAGCATGTTTATCATATCTTTGGTATCAGGTGTGAAAGAAGAGAAGAATTGGAAAAATATCTCCATGAAAAGGGAATTGGAACGAATAAACATTATCCAATTCCAATGCATCTTCAGGAAGCTTATAAAGACTTGAACATGTCAAGGGGAACGTTACCAATAGCAGAAGATATCTCTGCAACGGAATTAAGCATTCCAATGTATTATGGAATGACGGATGAAGAAGTAAATTATATCATAGATGCATTGAACGCATTTAAGTAGATAATTGGAGAGTATATAGATGCAGATAGTTAAATATGTATTTCAACAGCATGGCGACGAGCGGGGACAATTAGTAGCATTAGAAGAATATAAGGATATACCATTTGAAATCAAGAGGGTATATTATATGTATGATACTGGAGAGGGTGTGAGCAGAGGGCATCATGCACATAGATCACTGGAGCAGATACTGATCTGTATTCATGGGTCATGCAAGATATTATTAGATAATGGAGAGGAAAAAAAGATCGTTCCACTGGAAAAGCCATATGAGGGACTTTACATTAAAAATGATATCTGGAGAGAGATGTATGATTTCTCTTCCGATGCAGTGCTGATGGTACTTGCATCGGATTATTACAAAGAAGAAGATTATATTAGGAATTATGAAGAGTTTCTTAAGTCTATTGAAAAGAAATAAAAAAAGGTTATGATGCATAATGGCAAGGATAAGAATATCTCTGTCGTTATGTATTATATTTTTATATGAGGTAGATTTATGATGGAAAATAAACTGGTAAGTATAGTGATCGCAACTTTTAATGCTGAAAAATATATTTTAGATTTATTAGACAGTGTAAAAAAACAGACTTATGAAAATCTTGAACTGATTATTGCAGATGATTGTTCTGCGGATAATACACAGAACATAATATCTGATTGGGTGACAGAAAATCGGGGACGTTTTTTCCAGGTGGAACTTTTATTTGCAAAGGAAAATCAAGGCACATGCAAAAATTACAATCAGGCAATGAAAAGAAGCAATGGAGAGTATATTAAGCTGGTTGATGGTGATGATATTTTGCTTCCAGAATGCATTGAAATGCTTGTAAATGAATGTGATAAGAAGAAACTGGACTTATTGATCGGTGATATAATGTGGGTTCAGGATGATGGAGTGACCTATGCAGAGCATCATGAAAATATAGAAAAAAAACAAGCGTTTTACAAGATGGATGCTGAGCATCAGCACAGAGAACTTCTTCTGAATAATGATATTATTATTACGGTAGGTGAAATATTCAGAAAAAGTTTTATGGAGAGATTCCATTGGTTTGATGAACAGTATGATTTATTGGAGGACTACCCGTTTTGGCTGAGAATAACAGAAGAGGGTGTTAAGATTCCGTTTTTGGACAAGAAAGTGGCAAAGTACCGTATTAGTGCGACATCTGTGCGTAATCCGGAAAAAAATACATCCATATATAATGTGCGAATCTCAAAAGCTTCAAAAAGAAATTTTTACAATTTGCGATTAAAGGGTTTGTTAAAGGAACGTCAGATTTCTGTAATTTGTAGAAATATACGAAGATATTTGATAAGAGATATTGTTATTTTCTTGGGAAATTCAAATAGTAATAAAATATGCCGTGGATTGACAATATTAGAATAATAGGAGAAATGCATGGGGGAAGCAAATGCAATATTAGTATCTGTATTAGTGATGTCTTACAATGCAGAAGCTTATATTATAGATCTATTAGAAAGTATACTGCACCAGCAGTACGCAGAATTAGAACTGATCATAGCAGATGATAATTCAAGAGATCGTACTATAGAGAAAATTAAGCATTGGCTGTTAATGAATGGTGGGCGGTTTGAACGAACACGGTTATTAACCTCTGATCGTAATAACGGTACAGTACGTAATATTAATAATGGACTGAAATATTGTAAAGGGAAGTTTATAAAAATTATTGCGGCGGATGATATATTAATGCCAAATTGTATTTCGGACAGCGTGCAGGTGTGTCTGGATCATAACTGGGAGATGGCAATCGGAAAGGCAGAATGGGTTCAGGATGATGGGAAAAGTCCTGCACTGCATCATGAGAATAAACGTGCAGAAGATGCATTTTATAAAATGAGTGCAAGACAGCAATACGCCGAATTATTGAAACGCAATGATCTGATATGCACACCAGCCGCATTTTATAAAATGAGTTTTCTAAAAAAATATCAAGGATTTGATGAAGCATATACATTGATTGAGGATTATCCCTTTTGGTTGAAGATAACGGCAAATGGAGATCATATTAATCATTTTGATCATGTAGTGGTGAAATATCGGCAAAGTACAACTTCAGCAACAAATCCGGAGAAAGCAGTTCAGATTTATAATGCCCGCATAACAAAAGATTCTAAGAAGATTTTTTACAGACAAAGAATGTGGGGACTTCTGAAAAATGGGCAGATTAAAATTGTAGTAAGAAATATTCGAAAATATTTCATGCGAGATCTTGTGATTATGTTAGGAAATTCCAGTAAAAATAAATTATGTTATGCATTAACGCGTTTCGAGTAACCAGAAAAGAATTAGAGGAAGAAGAATGGAAGAAATAACACTTGTAACAGACTTTTTTGACATAGGAAGAGGGCAGGATAAGAATAAGGATTTACGAAGAACAGCACAGCGGTATTTTGATGAATTTAAAAGATGGGCAAGAATCCAAAATACGCTGGTAGTGTATACCGATTCTGACAGTGCAGAGATTATTAAGGGAATACGAGCAGAATACGGATTGGAAGACAAAACAATCATTGTACAGACTGATAATCTGTTTGAACTTGTACCAGGTCTTTTGCCAAAGCTGGAAAAAATATCTCACAATAAAGATTTCCTGAACTTCAGATATCTTCCGGAAGCATCTTCCAATAATCCTAAATATGATTATCTGTGGATGATGAAGTACTATTTCATGAATGATGCCTATGAAAGAGGATTATTGTCTGAAAATGTTGTGTGGATGGACTTTGGATTCGATCATGGAGGAATTACTTACAGTGATGCAGAGGATTATAATTTTCTGTGGAAATATGATTTTAACAATAAGATACACATTTCCTGTCTGCATGATCCTGATTCAGTAATTGGTATGCAGAGTCTGCAGTTTCAGGATGACTGTGTGATGGGATGCATGTACGGACTATCAAGAGAACTGGTACCGACATTTTGGCATTTGGTCGAAAATGCGATGAAAGCACTTCTTATGCTGGATTGCATTGATGATGACCAGCAGCTTGTGCTTATGGCATATAAGGCAAGACCGGAAATATTTGAGGTTCATGTTACAGATTGGCAGATGATCATGAAAGAGATGGGGGCAACACACATGAAAGTCAGAGAAAAGCTCCCAATGCAGGCACAGGCAGAGAATCCATATAAAAAAATGTTGAGAATCGCAGTTCGCAAGATTGTACCGAATAAGAATGATCCGAAACATGCTTTTGCGAAGCGATGTTATAATGCAGCAGTCAGAGTGTATGGAAAATAGCAGAAAGTGAATGAATAAGATGAAATTATCTTTGGTGGTACCATGCTATAATGAGGAGGAGAATATCCGGGACTTTTATCATGCAGCGAAACATGTTTTTGATGCGGAAGAATATGAATATGAGATTGTTTTTATCAATGATGGAAGCAGGGATAAGACACAGGAAGCGTTAGAGAGTGTATTTAATCTTCACGAAGCATGTGTTGTCGTGGAAACTTTCTCTAGAAATTTTGGAAAAGAAGCCGCAATTTATGCCGGATTTCAAAAAGCAACAGGAGATTTTATAACGGTGATTGATGCAGATCTGCAACAAAGACCGGAAACAGTTGCCAGAATGGTGAAGATTCTTCAGGATAATGAAGAATTTGACTGTGTTGCAGCATATCAGGAGAAGCGTCAGGAAGGAAAGCTTGTCAGTAAGTTGAAAGATATGTTTTATAAAATCATTAACAGGACAAGCGAGATAGAATTCTTTCCCGGCGCATCCGATTTCAGGACATTTCGAAGACCGGTTGTAGATGCTGTTTTGAGTTTGCCGGAGTATCACAGGTTTTCTAAGGGGATTTTTTCCTGGGTTGGATTCAATACCTGCTATATTCCATATACTGCGGAAAAGCGTAATGCAGGAGAAACCAAATGGTCCATCAATAAATTATTCAGATATGCAGTAGAAGGTTTTATCTCATATACGACATTTCCATTGAAAATCGCGACAGGACTGGGATTATTTACTTCATTATGTGCAATCATCTATTTATTTGTTGTTGTGATACAAAAATTATGCATCGGGAATCCGGTTCCGGGATACCCGACAATTGTTGTTCTGATATTATTGCTTGGAGGAATACAACTTACGATCCTTGGAATTATCGGAGAATATCTTGCAAGAATGTATATACAGGAGAAGCACAGACCAATCTATATCGAGAAGAAATTGTTGGATTATAAAAAGAACCAGAGTGAAGCAGAAGAAAAAGACAGGTAAGAAAAAGGAGTATACTTTGGGCAAGAGAGTATTGATTATCGGTGGAGCAGGATTTATTGGAACAAATTTATCGAAACATTTGATAAAAAGTAATATGGAAGTTTTCTGTTTTGATATGTCAGTGCCTGCGAAAAAGGTAGAAGGTGTTCGCTATATATGTGGAGATTTTTTTGATGACTATTCCCTGATGGAGGCATTGGAGGGGATTGATTATGTCGTACATGCACTTAGTACAGTGAATCCGGGAAATTCTAATGAAAAGTATCTGCAGGGATATGAGAGAGATTTCATCCAGACTACAAAGCTTTGTAAAATGATCATTGATAAGAAAATTCGTATGATATTTTTATCTTCAGGTGGAACTGTTTATGGAAATCAGGAAATACAGCCAATCAGCGAGGATGCACTTCCACGACCAATCAATCATTATGGAAATGTGAAATTGTGTATCGAAAATACCATTCGGACATTTAATTATCAGGCACATACAAAGATTCTGATTGCGAGAATATCAAATCCTTATGGTCCGGGACAGGATTTCAATAAGGGAGTAGGTTTTATTGATGCTGCTTTGAAGAAAACGATTAAGGAAGAAAAAATTGAAATCTGGGGAGATGGAAATAATATCAGAGACTATATTTATATCGATGATGTGTGTAGAATGTTAATGGTTCTGTTTACTTATAATGGGGAATTTGATACATTCAATCTCAGCTCCAATGTTGGAACGTCACAGAGAGACATTATAGAAATGTTACAGGAAATGGGGTTAAAACCACAAGTGGAGTATCTTTCAGCCCGAAGTGTCGATGCAAAAAAGATTATACTGAATAATGGACGGATCATGAGCGTTCATAAGAATGCATTAATACCAATCAGAGATGGTCTCAGAGAGTATTATGACTGGTTGTTACAGAAAAAAATCTAAACAAATACACCGAAACAATCCGAGTTAATGAACAGATTGTTTCGGTGTATTTGTTTACGGCGTTTATTTATTAGAAGTATCTGGATAAGTAACATAAATTTTATTCAATCCATAGTATTTTGCTACATATACATTTGGAAATGGTTCGTTAGAATTCTGAGGATTGAGATCTAATAGTCCATATTTACAGCTATACTTTGTTGTAGAAGTGATGATGGGAACCCCAATCGTCAGTTCGCCAGAAACAATGGAATTCTCGATGCGTTCATTTCTGGCAGTCTGTTCTCTGTGCACACGGTAAATATCGTATGAACCATCCCAATAAGCCATAACACTGCTGATGAGAAGATATACGCATACACACAATGTGAGACATTCCAGATGACTGTTGCGCCGGAGAATCTGAAGCAGCTGAACAATACCGATAAGAAGGAAAACAACACTGTTTGCAATACTTCTTTCAGGTAAATAGCTTGCAATGATCAGCATTGCCGCTGCAACGAAGCTGATAAAAAGGTAGGCAATCGCAATCAGAATCTCATTTTTACCCATTTTGTGATAAACAGCAATGCAAAGTAAAATGAAAAACAGGATCAGAGGATATTTGCACATATTATAATAAGTGGTGAAAAGATCAATTCCATTTTTTGCAAGAACGGATAAGGTAAGGTTATCGGAAAACTTCGCACTGCCGGAGGGGCTGAGTAATAAAACCAGATAGCCCACTGCTCCACAGATGATTGGGAACACATACGACAGATATTTCCGGATAGTCTTATGTTGATACATCGTGACGCACATAAGAAGAAATCCTGTGAATATAACTGAAAAGGATACATTCTCAGAATAATTACCAAAAAGAAATGTGAACAGGCAGAATAAAATCAGCTTCCACTTCTTATCCAATAGGGACTTTCCACGCAGTAACGAGATATAAATATTCAGAAACAACAGAGCAAACAGATAACTCCACATATAATTAATGCAGCCGGTCAGCCAGAGAAACACCTGACCGTATGCAGGCATATATAACCAAAACAGGGTAGGCACTGCAAAAAACAGAAGGATACTGAATGATTTCTTACTTGCAGTAATACGTAAAACAAAAGCGATAAAGAAAACAAAAAGAAAGGCATTCAGCACATCAAAAATGATTTTTGGTGCCGTAAGAAACAGCATTACAAAAAAGTGTGATACAATACGTCCATTGCCATATTGCATATAATGCGTGGCAAGGGATGGAAAAATCTGGAATACAGAAGTGATCCGTTCGCCATTGCCGAGATTATACATATAAGAATAATCATCGGCTGCATATGGTGTCCAGTAATTGAACAGAAATGCAGTCAGGAATAAAATCGAAAAGGAAATAAGCTGCATCTTAGTCAGACATTTAAAATATTTTTTCATAGTATGATCCTCGTTTATTAATTATAATTTAAGATTAGATGGGAGCTGTTGAAGCCCGACAGAAATTATTGTAGCATATAGGTAAATATCTGGCAAATATCATGTCGGCTGGAAGAGAAAACTATTACAAATATACAAAAAAGGCAACTAGCGTTGTAATCGATTTATATTTGTGGTAAAATTGATAAGGTTATTTGTCGATAAAAGAACTTATCATAAAGGGGATTGTTATGTATCGTAAGAGAAATAAAGGATGGCTGAAACATCTGGATTTTGCTGTCCTTGATTTAATGTGTATGCAGATTTGTCTGGCATTGGCATATTTTGGAAGACATAGAGAGCTTAGCAGATTATATAGAGATTCCGTTTATCAGAATGTTGTGCTTTTATTGGCAGTATTTGAATTTGTATATCTTTTTTTTATAGATGGATATCGGGATATCCTAAAACGCGGTTATTATATTGAGCTGGTATCTGCGGTAAAAGAAGTATGTCTTCTGGAAATGCTGCTTGCATTCTATCTGTTTGCAGTGAAGTCTGGAGATGATTTCTCTCGAACAGTATTGTTTTTGTTGGGAATCTATGAATTGATAGGTGGATATCTGGTGCGGATCTTATGGAAGAAGCATGTGATGCGCCGGCAGTCGAAAGAAGGAGAAAATTCTTTATTATTAGTTACCACGTCAGAGTATCTTGAGCAGGTGTTGGAAAATGTGCGCAGCAATAATTTTCAAACCTATTTTCCAGCAGGAATTGTGCTGATCGGCAGAGGAAAAGGAGTATCAGACACTTATGAGGGAATCCCACTCATTCCAGAGTCAGAGATGACAGAATGGGTATGCAGAAACTGGGTAGATGAGGCGTTGATCGTATTACCGCAGGAGCAGCATTTCGGCAAAGAATATATGGAAGCATTCTCGGAGATGGGAATTGTGACACATTATTCTATCATGCAGGATTTTGCTGATGCGGACAATCATCAGATCGCAGAGAAAGTATGTGGATATCTGGTACTGACATCAGGGATGCAGCTGGTCAGCAACCGGCAGTATCTGACCAAGCGTGTGATGGATATCGCAGGAGGCATCGCAGGATCACTCATCACAGTAATTCTTACAATTATTTTGGGACCACTGATTTATATTAAGTCGCCAGGACCAATTTTCTTCACACAGAAACGTGTCGGAAAGAATGGTAAAATGTTCAAGATGTACAAGTTCCGTACGATGTATCTGGATGCAGAGGAACGGAAGAAAGCACTTATGGAGCAGAACCGGGTGGCAGATGGACTGATGTTTAAAATGGAGGATGATCCAAGAATTATCGGAAGCCATTTTGATGCAAATGGAAAGTATGTTCCGGGAATTGGAAATCTGATCCGGAAGCTCAGCCTGGATGAGTTCCCACAGTTTTTTAATGTACTGCTTGGTGATATGTCACTGGTTGGGACAAGACCTCCGACAGTGGATGAATATGAGAAATATAAGTTACATCACAAGGCAAGATTGTCGGCAAAGCCTGGAATCACCGGATTGTGGCAAGTATCAGGACGTAGCGATATCACAGAGTTTGAGGATGTGGTGAAGTTGGATACAGCTTATATTAAGGACTGGAGTATTGGGAAGGATTTGCGGATTCTTGCTAAGACGGTACAGGTAGTGTTGATGGGAAAAGGAAGTATGTGATGAGTGAAAAAAAGTAAATGTTATATTGGTTAGTTCCGGCATATAGAACATTTGAAGAAAACGGCTATCAGAATATTTATCTGGTTTTGTTTTTTATTAGGAATGAAATATATCTTTACCTTTAGCAAGTTAGAGGGAAAGCAGATTTAATGAAACATTATAAGACTAGGGAAAGTGCATTATTACTAATCAAAGAAAAGGAATCCTATGGTGGAAAAGATAAAAGAGAGCAACAGTACGGTTGTAAAGAAGCTAAATAATAAAGCAATCAAACATATATTCATTATTGGTGCAAAATCAATAGGGCTTTATGGAGGATACGAGAGTTTCGTATTAAATCTATTACAACAGCACGAAAACAATAAGAATCTTCAGTACCATATTGCCTGCAAAGCTAATGGTGGCGGATATATGGATTTAAAGAAACTTCCAGGAGCGGTCAGTATAAATAACATTGAATTCAAATATTGTAGTGCACATTGTGTTCTAATTCCGGTGCCCGAAAAAATAGGAGCAGCACAAGCTATTTATTATGATGTCAAAGCATTAAGATGGGCATGCGACTATATTGAGAAAAAACAAATACAAGCGCCTATTATATATATTCTGGCATCAAGAATTGGACCGTTTGAAGGAAAATATGTTCGTAGAGCACACAAATTGAATGGTCTTGTATATCAGAATCCAGATGGACATGAAGACTGGCGTGGAAAGTGGAGTCTCCCAATACGAAAGTATTGGAAACTTTCAGAACGTTTGGCAGTAAAAAATGCAGACTTAGTAGTGTGTGATAGCAAATCAATTGAAAAATATATAAAGGATGAGTACAGTGAGTATAGTCCAAAGACAACATTTATTGCCTATGGTGCACATGTAACCACATGCACACTATCAGATAGTGATAAAAAGTATACTGCGTGGCTCAAAATGCATAATCTGAAAGATAAGAATTTTTATACGGTGGTAGGGAGATGCGTCCCAGAAAATAATTTTGAAACAATAATTCGAGAATTCATGTTGAGTGGTTCAGAGAAAGATTTGGTAATAATAACAACCAATAATCCTAAGATGCTAAAAAAAATGGATAAAAAACTTCATTATAAGTTGGATAAGAGAATTAAATTTGTAGGAACTGTTTATGATCAGGAACTTTTAATGAAAATTAGAGAGAATTCGTATGGATATTTCCATGGACATTCGGTAGGTGGGACGAACCCAAGTCTTCTAGAAGCTCTAGGGGCAACAAAGCTAAATTTACTATATGATGTGGGATTTAATAGAGAAGTGGCAGAAGATGCAGCATTGTACTGGTCACTTGATGAGGGAAATTTAGCAAAGTTAATTGATACAGCTGATAAGTTGCCTGAAGAGAAGATAGAAGAACTGGGAAAGAGGGCAAAGAGAAGGATACAGGAAGAGTACTCGTGGGAAAAGATAGCATCTAAATATAACTCTATATTTCTATAAAAATGGCATATTGTATATGAGTGATTTACATTTTGAAAGGGGGTGTTTGTTTGAAAGTAGCTCTTATATATTTATCAAATTATAAGGATTGGCCAATGGGCGGTATGCTAAATTATATAAATAATATCATTCCTACCTTATGTGATTCTGAAAAAATGGAAGTGGATATTTGGGGGGGGACACGTGGCAAGGAAAGGGCTGGAAATTTTTATATTGGGAACAGAGAATTTATTCTTAATAGATATACGTCATTTTATACGGAACACAAGATTCTTCCTAATTTTGTTTTGAGTTTTTTTGGAGCATTATTAAATAGTTTTAAATTTAGAAAATATGATGTGATTTATTCGCAGACGTCAGCTACAACAATTGCACTTAAGATCACACATCCATTTAAAAAGGTAATTCATCATCAGCATGGCTTTTCGTATAAGGACAGACCAGGAATTCCAAGAAAGATGTTGTGTTTCGGTCATTTGATAGCACAAAAATTGGCCGATGCAACTTTATTTGTGGCAAGTGACAAAGAGGTTAATGAACATAGAAAACAACATAGATGTCTAAAAAATAAGCATTTTTATACTATTGGAAGTCCAATTAATTATAAATATATTCATGATAGAATGTTGAATACTAAGACAAAAAAAACTAACGTCACGCGTTTTGTATATACGGGAAGAATAGATGAGTGGAAGAATATAGAATTAATGATAGAGGCCTTTGATTTATTCATGAAATCCGGTTATGAAGGTGAGCTTACAATAATTGGAGATGGATCGCTATTAGAAAAAATTAAGCATAAGGTAGATGGACTGCAGTGTTGTGATAATATCTGTATAACAGGAAGAAAAGATTTTAATGAAATAGTAGAATATTTGTGTAGAAGTGATGTTTTTCTATTCCCTACAAAAGGAGAAGGAGTATCTCTATCTTTATTGGAAGCTTTTTCGGCGGGGTTACCTGCTGTTGTATTCAATGTTAAAGGAGTAACTGAATTTGTCAAAGATGAAATATCTGGTGTTATAGTAGAAAAAATGACAATATGTGATTATTTGAACGGGATGATAAAAATATCGATGTTGCATGAAAACATGCGAGATAATTGTATTGAAATAGCATCTAGATATGAAAGCAACATAATTGCAAACAAAATAATAGATATTATATTAAAGGAATTCTCATGAAAATATTATTTAGCAAGAAATATATCTGGATATATGTGTATTTATACTTAATATTTCAAACTACAATACAAAATACAACACAAGGTATAATTAATAAAATAGTTACATATTCTGATGATTTAATATGCCTAATACTACTTTTTTGCCTGATAATTAGATTGTTAAGAAAGAGAACTGTTGTTGAAGGTAAAGGTGAATTATTTGCAATAGTGTTTTATACATTATATCTCAGTATAGGTGTTTTTTGTGGAAGTATGCATGATTATCAAAAGATAAGGTATATTTTACTTGATATGTTTACTTGCTCAAAATTTATAATTGTATATTTTGCTTCAAAGGTATTATCTGAAAAATATATTGATGATGATTTTTTGTTTAGTTTAAACAAAGGATTAGAGTTAATGGCAGTTGTATTATTTGTGCTTACTTTACATGATTTGGTGTTTACTCCTTTTTTTGAAAAATCGGAATATAGATATTTTACAAATTCGATAAAATTGTTTTTTTATCATCCAGAAGCATTAGCTAGAGCCTGTGCAGGAGTAATATATCCTCTTGCATATAATATGAAAAAACAGAAAGAAAATATTATTTATATATTGATGCTTTGTTTTGTGATGTTTTTTACATTTCGGATGAAATCAGTTGCGGCAATGGTTATATTTTTGCTTTTGTATATTTATCGGAAATATATCAGTGGAAAAAATATAGCATTATTATTTGCAGTTGCTGTACTAATTTGTTTAGTTATCGGTCGAGGTCAAATGAAATTCTATTTTAGTATGCCAGAGATTGGAAGAACAAAATTAGTTACAGACTCGGTAACATTAGCAAATGAGCATTTTCCATTAGGGACTGGATTTGGATCGTTCGGATCAAATGCAGCTTTGGAACATAATTCCTTACTTTATGAAAATATGGGATATTATGACAAGAATAACAAATGGGCAGTTAAGGAATATTTGAATGATGCATTTTGGCCTATTGTAGTTGCACAGACTGGTTGGATTGGAACAGTTTTCTTTTGCTTAGCTATTTTATGTTTATTATTGAAGGGTGTTAAGCTATATAAAACAGAGTTTTTTTCGGGTTGGGTAATACTGATGGTTTTATTATATGATTTAGTATCTACTCTTGGGTCATCAGCATTCTATCATCCTATGTCTTTATCAGGTTATATGTTTGCGGGGATAGTAACATCACAATATTTAAATACAAAAAGGAGTGTAAAGGAGAAGTGAAAGAAAAATATGTATTAGACGTATATTGTGTATCCGACTTCGGTGGTGCGGAAAGACGATTGATTAGAGTTTATAATGAAATTGCAAAAAAGTATGATTGTGATATTGTTTTTAGAGGGAGCTCGAAAAAAAAGATTTTGGAAATCTTGGAGAAATCGGACTGTAATATAGACAATATAAATAAAGTGTATTATTTTAGATATAGTATTTTAAGTTTGCTATATTTTTGCTTTGTAAATAAATATAATAATATACATGTATTTGACGTTTGTGGCTATAATAAAGCACTTTTGTCAATTATGAAAAAGAAAGGTATAAAGACATTATTAACGATTGCATTTCAAAATTATGCATACGGAATAATAGATGACAAAACAAAAAAAATGTTAACGGAACATTTAGATTTGGCAACCAAGGTAGATGTACTATTTCCTGCGGGAGAGAAATATCTAAAAGAAATATCTAAAAATAGCAATGTTACAGTAACACCAGGAACATTTACAAAAACAGAGTTGTTTGTTCCGATAAAAAAAGAAAAATTAATGATTTACGTTGCAAGACGACTAGAACATGATAAAAATGCATCAATGTTAATTGAAGCATGTAATATTTGCCAAGATGATATACGAAAATTCGGTTATAAGATTTTGATTTGTGGCAAAGATGGTGAAGAAGAAATTTTACGTAGGAAAATCTATGAATTCCACCTTGAAGATATATTAGAAATGCCGGGCTATGTTGTTACAAGTACTGTATTCCCAAAAGCAGAGGTATATATTAGTATTGATTTGATTGACAATTATCCATCACAGACAATAGCAGAAGCTGTTTCTAGTGGGTGTTCTTTGATATGCACAAATGTGGGATATAGTAAAATGTGTGGAAGCGAGGAATTTTCAAAATATATAAATGTGGATGCAACGGAGTTGGCAAATGCTATTCGTGAACAAATGAAAAAAAATGTTCGACAAAAGAACGAAAACATTATAAAAGCGAGAGAATACGCACTAAAATATTATAGCATTGCAGCAAGCGCAGAATATTTTTCAAAATTAATTAGAGGATAGGAATATGAAATATGGAGTATGGTGGTTGTTTACATTTTGAAATAAATAAAAAAAACAGTGGTTATTATGCAGAGTATGAATCATCAATGATTGATGTAGATTGCGGAAGATCTGCATTGCAGTATATTCTTGAAAACTATCAATTTCAAAGGATTTGGCTTCCAGTATATAATTGCCCAACTGTTGAAAAAAGAATAAAAGAAATCAGTGATATTGAAATTTGTTGGTATAATATCAATAATTTATTTTTACCAGATTTGAAGATTGAAAAATTGAAGAGTGGTGATGTTTTGCTTTGGGTAAATTATTTTGGAATGATGCCTGATTCAGTAATTGACTCAGTAGTGGACATGCAGAATTATTGTGGTGTTCGAATTATAGTTGATAATATACCTGCATATTTTTCGAAACCTAGGCTTAAGGCATTTAATATGTACTCATGTAGAAAATTTATTGGAGTACCTGATGGTGGTCATGTAATAGGTAATAGTGTAATAAAAACTGAATTGCCTTTATATTCTACAGCCAATAACTATTATTATCTTCTGAAAGCTATAGAAACAGGTTCAAATTCTGCATATGGAGATTATCAGGAGAGTGAGAAGAGATTTTTGAAATCAAGAACAGCTTTTGGAATGCCAAAATTAACGAAGAGAATTTTAGAGAGCGTTGATTATGAAAAAATAATTATTAAAAGAAAAGAGAATTTTCTTGCACTACATGAAATATTGAAAAATAGTAATCGAATGGATATTAATATAAGTACTAATACACCTTCGGTGTATCCTTATTTAACAACAAGTAAGCAATTAAGAGATAAACTGATTGATAATAAGATTTATATATCACGTTTTTGGAAGCATGTCATAACAAATGAATTGGCAAATGATTTTGAAAAAGATTTAGCAGAGTATTTAATACCACTTCCTATTGATCAAAGATATGAAAGAAGTGATATGAATTATATAGGTAGTAAGGTAATAGAACTTGAAAGGATATCAAGGAATGAATAGAGAACTAATGAATTCGCCAGAAGAAAAGGCACTTTATGACAAATTTTGCGAGAAAAATTATATACCGATATTTTCAAAGCCATGGTGGCTTGATGCAGTATGTGGCAAAGATAATTGGGGGGTACATGTATTAGAGAAAAGTGGACAATTTTTAGGTGCAATGCCATATTATGTTGAAAATAGAAATGGGTATGAAATTATCACAAAGGCACACCACTCACAGAATAATGGAATATTAATTTCGTATTTGCCGAATATGAAATATGTGGCTATGCTTGATAGGCAGGAGGAAGTTATTAATGAGATGTGTGATTACATTGAAAAATTAAATGTAGATAAGTATGAGCAGCAGTATCATTATTCTTTTACAAATTGTCTACCTTTTAAATGGCGTGGATATGAAGCTATGGTTCGTTATACATACGTAATTGATGATACTAGTGACATGGATAAGATTTGTGCAGATTTTAAATATATTGTGCGTAATCAGATAAAAAAAGCAGAAAAGGTTGTTACTGTTAAAGAAGGGATGAATATTGAGAAGTTCTATGAAATAAACAAACTGAGTTATGATAGACAGGGAATTGAGGTGCCGTTTTCTTTAAAACTATTTTCTAGAATTGAAGAATGTTGTCTTGCAAATGAATGTAGAAAAATCTTATATACGCAAGATGAAGAAGGAAACATACATAGTGTTGCCTATCTTGTTTGGGATGAAGAATCATTGTATTTTCTTATAAATGGGATTGATACAGATTATACATGGAGTCAATCAAATTCTCTTTTAATCAGGGAGTCAATTAGGATTGCCCATAATCTTGGAAAGAAATTTGATTTTGAGGGAAGTGTATTGCAACCAATTGAGCATATATTTAGAGGCTTTGGAGCAGTACAAAAAATGTATTTTAGAATCTATAAATCTTTTAATAAAGAAATGGATCAGAGTAAAGTTAACTCTTGGGCTAAAAACTCAGAAGTTTTTTAATATGGAGGAAATGAAGATGTCGATGAAAGAAACTCTTTTAAGTAAAATTGATAATCGTGAGATAGTTGTTGGCGTAGTGGGATTAGGCTATGTTGGTTTGCCGTTGGCTGTAGAGAAAGCGAAAGCTGGATTTAAAACAATAGGATTTGATGTACAAAGTCAAAAAGTAAAGATGGTCAATGATGGACACAATTACATTGGAGATGTAGTTGATTCTGATCTGAACAATTTGGTTAAAGCGGGAAAACTTCAGGCTACAACGGATTTTAGTTTTGTGAAGGATGTGGATTTTATTGCAATTTGTGTTCCAACACCGTTGAATGCCCACCAAGAACCGGATATTAGTTTTGTAAAGTCTTCAGCAGAGGAAATATCTAAATATTTGAAGCCAAATACGATGGTTGTACTTGAATCAACGACTTATCCTGGAACAACAGAAGAGTTAATAAAACCTATTCTTGAGGAAGGAAGCGGATTAAAGTGTGGTAGTGACTTTTATTTAGGGTTCTCACCGGAACGTGTGGATCCAGGTAACTTAGTTTATAAAACAAAAAATACGCCTAAAGTTGTTGGAGCAATAGGTGAAGACGCAACAGAGGTCATTGCAAAAATGTACAGTGCAGTATTGGAGGGAGAGGTTTATACTGTTTCATCTCCGGCAATTGCTGAGATGGAAAAAATTTTAGAGAATACATATAGAAATATCAACATTGGACTAGTAAATGAGTTGTCTCGTCTATGTAATAAAATGGGGATTTCTATATGGGAAGTTATAGACGCAGCAAAGACAAAGCCTTATGGATTTCAGGCTTTTTATCCGGGACCAGGTTTAGGAGGTCATTGTATTCCTCTTGATCCGTATTATCTTACATGGAAAGCGCGCGAGTATGGTTTTCATACTACACTTATTGAAAACAGCATGGTTATAAATGATAGTCAGCCAGAGTACTGCATTGAACGTGCAATGCATATTCTTAATAGACATAAAAAGGCAATTAATGGAGCGAAAGTACTTGTTCTAGGTGTTGCATATAAGCAGGATATAGATGATTATAGAGAGAGTCCGGCTTTAGCTGTTATTGATAATCTTAATAAGGTTGGGGCAGTTGTTGAGTACTATGATCCATGGGTGCCTGAATACAAACGAAATGGACAAGTGTTTCACAGCATAAAAGAGATTAATCCCGAAATTGTAGCATCTTTTGATCTTATAATGGTAACTTGTGCCCACTCAAATGTTGATTATAAGATGGTTCAAGAAAATGCAACAGCAATTTTTGATACCAAAAATGTCATGAAGGATATTTCTGATAGGGAGAATATTGAAGTACTTTAATATAATAGATGATGAATTCGCCAAATAACAGTCGAACATACTGTTTTATCATTATGTGTGCCAGTGTTTTTCATGGCATATCAGAAATTATATGCACATGAAGTGATTGGCTAATGATACAAAAAATATATGTTGGCTAGGAGTGGTTACTTTTCTAATGCCAGATGTGGTTAGCATTTGGTGTCTGAAACTTACAAGGAAGATGTTAAAATTATATCAATCGTAAAGTTAAGTTATTATGGAATATTTTATGTATGGATTTCCGACAATTATGAATTCTTCCTGAAAAGAGCAGATAGGATTGCTATTGTAGGTATTGTAATAATTTGTTAGAAAAAATGGCTTTACTCTTGGGCAATGTTTATAACGTTATTTTATGGAGTGATAATGAGGTGGGGAATTTTTTATAGATGCTATTCATTGTCTATTATTAGATGGTGCCTTTGGTTGTGGAGTGTAGTTGTTATTTAAATTATTTAATATAGAAATCGATATTTTGAATTGTGAAAAATAGTGCATACTATGGGAGAATAGATATGATAAAATGGTTTCGATTAATGCGATGGTTATATTATCATAAGTTGAAATTCCTTGCGAATTTTATTCGGAAGGTAATACGTCTTTATTATAGTTGTGATATTTATCCAACTTGTCAAATTGGCAATGGAACAACTTTTTATCATCAAGGTTTAGGTTGTGTGTTTCATGAACGTGTAGTGATTGATAAGGATTGCAAAATATATCAAAATGTGACATTTGGTGGAAATGGTAAAGAAAATCAATTGTACCCGGGAGCACCGCATATATGTGAAGGAGCTACTATTTATGCAGGAGCCTGCATTTTAGGCCCTATTAGAGTCGGTAAGAATGCGATAGTAGGTGCTAATGCTGTTGTGTTGAAAGATATTCCTGATAATTGTGTTGCTGTGGGGGTTCCGGCTGTAATTAGAGAGAAGAGCAGTGATGTATTATAATATTTAATGAAAAGTCTAATTTGATAATGCTTTATGATAGACATACAGAGTAGCAAAGCACATTGGTGGTTTTGAGTTGATTATTAATTATGATAATATATTATTATAAGGGAAGATTGGTACGAGGAATAATGTTTTATGAGTAGCAGAGAAGTTAAAACACCATATTACGATTTTTTTAGGATAGAAAAAGAAATGAATCTTTTCTCCTTAAAATATAAAGAAGTTTATTATTGGCAGTTATTAAGAATGGGCTTATTAAAGAAAATTACGGTTAAAGATTTAAATATTATATCTGCTGATAAAAATAGAAATTTCAAAAATGAAATAATAAAGACTTTCAAAGAAGCAAAAAGAATGAAAAAAAAATATTTAGAAATGGAAAAGGCTGATATTGTTCGGATTCGTCCATGTGTTACAGTGACAAAAGATAATCGATTAGACGATCATCAGTTTGATTATATTTCTTTGAAAGACAGATATGCGGTTTTGGATTTGTATACTCTTGGAAATTATGTCAAGGTCAACGAGTGCGTCGAATATGATTTGGCACAAGCAGAAAATGAACTTATTAAATGGAAAATCAAGCGTAAGTTATTTGGAGCAAGCCATCTTCCTATAAATCAAAGAAAAGAATTAGAAATTTTTTTGGAAAAAATAAATACAATTTATGGAACAGATTTTTCTATAGAGACGTTATTACATGAGGCACAATATGCAATACAGTGCCATAAAGTGTATAAAAAATGGTTTCAGAGATATTTAAAAAAAATTTCTCCTAAGTTAATAATGGAATATCCTCATTACGATGAGCATATGTTTGCAGCTAACGCAGCCGCTAAAGAATTAGGCATAAAGGTGATAGAAATACAACATGGAAGAATAAATGCTCATGAGGCATATTGGTATGAGGATCAATCACAAATTGGTAAATTGCTTCCAGATTATTTCTTCACTTATGGAGAGTGGTGGAATGAACAGATTAACTTACCGGAGTTCTGTAAAGTTATTCCGGTAGGAAATGTATATTTGGAGAAACAGGTGGCTAGATATAAGAAAGAAAAAAAAGATCATTTAGTTATTTCTGTTTTTTCAAATCCGCAAAATGGAAAAACATTATCAGAGTTTATTTATAGCATACAAGATTATTGTTTAGAACAGAATGTTGAAATTTTGTATAAATTACATCCAAATGAAAATAAGGTGTGGAGGACAGAATATCCTAGGCTATCTGAAATGAAGAATACTAAGATTTATGATTCGGGTAGTGTATATGATGTTTTGTCTCAATCAGATGTCACAATAGGCATAAATTCCACCGTGTTTTTTGAAGCTTTGGCGTATGAAGACTTACAGATATATATTTATACAATAGGTGATTATGAAGGTATGAAACCGTTGATTGAGAATAAAATGGCCACAGCAGTAATCACACCAGAAGAGTTTTTAGAAAAGATTTCTAGAGAGGAGATCTATAAAACAAAATCAGATATAGGTAAAAGTTTATGGAAAGATAATGCAGAAGATAATATATATGAAAAACTGAAGAATATTATTTGATGATTAATACTCAGGTGTTCAAAAAATTAAAGTGGTCGTTTTTTATGGATGTAAAAAATACTAATGATTTCAAATATCATAGTGCTTTTAAATTACTGAAGCACATGGTAAAAATATATTAGAAACAGTGTATGAATTTTTAGACGTAAGGATTTACGTTACTGACAGAGTAAAGAGAACTAAAGTAAGAGGTAAAAGCCTCATAAATTAAGAAGAAAGGAAAACGGGTGGTGATAACCAACCGAAAAATTCCACATTTGAGTAATAAAGCCAATAGTAATAAACTAATTTTTTATAATACTTTAAGTACAATAATATTATATGCAATTACTTTTTTTAGTGCACCTATTTTTTCGCGATTATTAGGAGTTGATAATTATGGAATTGTTCAGGTATATAACACATGGGTATCTTTTTTTGTTGTAATTCTTGGATTGTATACCAGAGGAACACTGGCAATTGCTAAAGTGAATTTTGAAGAAGATGAGTTTAAAAAATATCAGTCAAGTGTTTTATTCTTGTCATTAATTGGTTTCCTTGTGATTCTGATTGTTATGTTAGTATTTTGTCTAGTTATTGTTGATTTTTTTGGACTAGGGCTTGGATATCTTATTATAATGTTATTACAGAGTTTTGGAACGTACTGTGTGTATTTTATCAATACTAAATTCACTTATGAAATGCAGGCTCAAAATAACCTTGTTATATCGGTTACATTAGCGCTCATTAACTTCGGATTATCTTTTTTTTGATAAAAATATTAGATGGAGAACATTTATATACTGGAAGAATATTAGGAATGGCAATCCCATATGTTACAGCAGGTATTATCATTATTATATATATATTCAAACAGGGAAAAACATTTTACAATAAGAAATATTGGAAATTTTGTCTGCCTTTATGTTTGCCGTTAATATTTCATGGTATATCTGGAATAATATGTTCATCTAGTGACAGAGTCATGATTCAAAAGATGATTGATGTTACAGCTGTTGGTATATATGCGTTAGCGTATAATTTTGCCAATATAATGGACTCCATATGGGGGGCTTTACATAATTCATGGGATCCATTTTTCTTTGAATATGTAAAAAATAATCAATGTGATGAATTAAAGCATAGATCAAAAAATTATATAAGGTTATATAGTTGTTTATCAATAGGATTTATATTACTTACGCCAGAGGTATATAGAATATTTGCATCTGAACAGTATTGGGAGAGTGCATCAATTATTCCAATAGTTGTGTTAAGTTCATATGCGATATTTGTATATGCATTTGCTGCCAATTATGAATTTTGCTATAAGAGAACAGATATGGTAGCAATAGGAAGTGTGATTGCGGGAATTACTAATATAGTCTTGAATTTTATATTTATTACATTGTTAGGATATTTAGGTGCAGCGATTGCTACAGTTTTATCCAATATAGTTTTGGTTATAGTTCATACCTGTTTTGCTAAAAAGCTTGTTAAAGATAAATGGGTATATAATGTTAGAATGTTTGCCCCTGCGGTAATTGGTCTGATAATAGCAATGGTATTATATTATGGATTTTATGATATCTGGTTTATTAGATGGGGATGTGCAATAATTGTTGGAGTGTATATGTTTTGGAACATTTATAAATAAAAAACTATTTTTTAGGATGAATGATGCAGCAAATAATAAAAAAAGCGGTAACTGATGTGATTAGCAGGAGCATTTAGCAAAAAACATGACGAGTATAAATAAGAACAACAGTATTGTTGTATGGAGAATTTATTTTGCTTATATAATAGCAATTTTCCACATACTAAATTCATATGGATATGGGACAAGTTTATATCTTGCAACAGATTTTTTCTTTATTGTATCCGGATTTTTACTTGCAAATGAAGCAGAAGAAAATAAATATGAATCTTCAATAAAAATGTTGATATCTAAAGTGAAAAAATATTATCCGCATTATATTTTAAGTATGGCTATTAGTTATATGGTGTTTAGAATATTAAATTGTGGTCCACAGCTTTCTATAAAGGAAATTATACCGGAAATTGGTTTGATTCAAATGATAGGATTGAATATAAAAAAGATGGTAAATGTTCCAACATGGTATTTATCAGTATTATTGATATGTAGTTATATAATTTACTTCTTAATTACAAATTATAAAAAGATATTTGTTGAGTTTTTATCGCCTATATTTGTTATAGTAGTATTAACATGGTTTTACAGAAATTATGGATATATAAGTCACAGTTCGCTTGGTGATAGGACAATTGGTATTTATTGGAATATTCCACTTGTACTTGGCGGATGTATGATGTGCATAGGGGTAATAATATACTACCTGATTGGTGCTGTTAATATAAATGTGGGGGGGGTGGAAATACTGCTTTGCAGAGATTGCCTTACTTGGTAGTGTTCCAATACTCGCATGTATTTATAAGTATTCTGAAATTGATTTTGTAATTCTTTTAATGATGGCAGTAGGTATAGCATTTAGTTTTGCCAATAAATATAGTTGTAACTATAACAAGTATATTAGATATTTTTCTAAACTTTCATGGCCGATTTATTTAAACCATAATTTGTTTAGAGAAATCGCTCCATATTATATTAAACATTTTTCAGCTCAATTAATGATAGCCTATTTAGTATTGATAACAATTTACTCAATGTTAACAATGCTTATAGTAGATAAAATAACACAAAGAAAGGAAGTAATATAATGAATAAAACAATTACAGCAGTTGTACCAGTAAAAGGAAATAGTTCTAGATTGCCAGGGAAAAACATTCTTCCATTTGGAGATTCAAATTTACTTTTACATAAAATTGAACAATTAAAACAAGTAGAGGAATTGACAGATATTATTGTTTCTTCAGATTCAGATGTAATGCTTGAAATGGCTGAAAAAGCTGGAGTCAAAGCAATGAAGAGACCAGAGAAGTATGCTAATGAATCAGTTCCATTTGGTAAGTTTTTGGATTATCTTTGTGAAGTAATGCCAAATGAACACATTATGTGGGCATGTGTGACTTCTCCATTGGTAGAGCCATATCTTTATAGAAAAGCAATTGCAACTTATTTTGAAAAATTAGAAGAAGGATATGATTCTTTGGTAACGCTTCATCCTATGCAAAGTTTTTATCTGGACAAAAATGGTCCAATAAATTATGAAACAGGTTTAAATCATAAAAATTCTGAATTTTTGGAGCCAATTTATCATTTTACGAATGGTATTAATTTGGCACCAAAAGCTAAAATTGCAGAATGGCATTATAATTACGGACCAAATCCATATAAATTAATGGTAAATAAGCGTGAGGCAGCAGATATTGATGACATTTATGATTATGTACAGGCTCTTGCTATGCTTAATATGCCAGAAGATGTAAAAGATCTGAATTTAAATGAAATAGAGAAAATTCAGAATATGCTTAAGAAAAATTAATAATAATACATATAAAAGGGCTGGGATTAGGTAGCGTTGTCACAGCCCTAAATTAATAAAAAAACATAAAATTTATGGGTGAGTGTGACATTTATGACAAATAATGATTTGAAACTTTTAGATTGTACTTTACGTGATGGCGGTTATGTAAATGATTGGAGATGGGGCTATCATAATGCTAAAGAGATTATTAGATTTCTTACTAAGGCGAAGATTGATTTTGTTGAGGTAGGATTTTTAAGAAATGTAGATGAGTATAATAAAGATATTACAGTATGCAATACAATAGAAGAATTGAATCAGCTTTTGCCTGAAAAGACCGGTAATACAATGTATTCAGCAATGGCAATGCGCAGTAATTATAATATTGAAAAGTTGACACCATATTCTGGAAAAGGAATAGAGATGATTAGAATTACAGCGCATGATTATGATATAGAAGAAGGTATGGATTTTGCGAAAGAAGTAAAAGCAAAGGGATATAAGCTTTCTATCAATCCTATTAATATTATGGGATATTCGGATGAGAAAATTTTATGGATTATTGATCAGGTTAATATTATACAGCCATATCAATTTTCGATTGTTGATACATTTGGTAGTATGAAGAGAAGAGACTTGGATCGAATTGTAAGTCTTGTAGATAATAATCTAGACAAAAGTATCAGAGTAGCACTTCACTTACATGAGAATATGGCTATGAGCTGTTGTTTAGCACAGAATTTTATTGATAAGCACCTGAATCGTCCGGTTGCAATTGATGGTAGCCTTATGGGAATGGGGCGAATACCGGGAAATCTTCCAATTGAATTAATAGCAGACTATTGCAATGATTATGTTGATAAAACATATGATATTGATTATTTGATGGATGCTATTCAGGAATATATTGCACCAATTAAAGGAGAATCTAAGTGGGGTTATACACCAGCATATTTTTTATCTGCAAGATTTAATTTACACAGAAATTATGCGGAATATTATCTTGAAAAGGGAGATTTGACCAATAGAGATATTAACCATATTTTGTCGGGATTTGATAAAAGCAAAGCTACGGTTTTTGATTCAGAATATGCAGAAAAAAAATATGAGGAATATAAGAATAATATAATTGATGATAGAGACACTTTTACAAAATTAAAAAAGGAACTGTCTGATAAAAATATAGTAATATTGGCACCAGGTTCATCAATAAATGAAAAGTCAGATTTGATTAAAGATTATATTCAGCAAAATAATTCGATGGTAATATCAATAAATTTTATTCCAGAAAACTACAATGTTGATTATGCCTTCTTTAGCAATGCGCGCAGATTCAATCAAGCAATGGATTCTGAATGTAAACTAATTGTAACGTCTAATATTGAAACAGATAAAGAAGCTTATAAATTAAATTATAACTTGCTTTCGGGTTCATTTGAACAAGGATATAATAGTTATGTGATGTTACTTAAATTATTAAGTGATTTTGGGCTAAAAATGGTTACAGTTGCAGGTGCAGATGGTTATACAGATGGAGGGAAGAATTATTATAAATCGTCAATGAAAACGTCAAATTATTGTGATGGTAATTATAACATCGCAGTAAGAAAAGCAATTGGCAGAATCGGTATAAATGTAAATTATTTGACAGATTCAGCTTATAATTAGACTTTAAGGGGGGGGTTATATATGAGCGATATAAAAGTATTAGTTATTGACGTTGATGGTACAATGACAGATGCGGGCATTTATTATGACGAGACCGGAAATGAGTTGAAAAAATTTTGTACGAAAGATGCAGCAGGTTTTTTTGCGGCGAGAATAGTTGGTATAAAAACTATGGTTTTAACGGGTAGAGAATGTGCTGCAACAACACGAAGAATGAAAGAATTGAAGGTTGATTATCTGTGTCAAAATGTAAAGGACAAGGCATCATATCTTGAACAAATTATGAAACAGGAAGGTTGGAAAAAGGAGGAGGTTGGGTATATTGGGGATGATCTTAATGATTTACCTTCAATGAGATTAGCTGGATTTATTGGGTGTCCAGCGGATAGTTGCAAAGAAATAAAGGAAGCTGCCGATTATGTTAGTACTATCAAAGGTGGCTATGGTGCAGTTCGGGATATTATTGAACATATATTAGAAGAAAGCGGAGAATGGAAGGAAGCCATTTCAGAAGTATATGGCGTTGGTGTGTAAAATGTTAGATGAGTTAAAAAAAATAGTTTGTAAGGCTAATTTGCAATTAGTTTCTAGCGGCGTTGTAATTTATACATGGGGAAATGTGTCAGGTATTTCTGAGGATCGAAAGTATATGGTTATTAAACCATCAGGGGTAGATTATGATAATATGACTGCTGAGGATATGGTGGTTGTCTCTGTTGATACAGGGAATACAGTAGAAGGCAGATGGAAACCATCCTCTGATACCGCTACACATTTGGAGTTGTATCGCAGATTTTCAATGATGAGAGGAATTGTTCACACGCATTCAGTTAATGCAGTCGCATTTGCACAAGCCGGGAGAAGTATACCGGCACTTGGAACAACGCATGCAGATTATTTTTATGGGGATATACCATGTACGCGTGAATTAGGAAAAGAAGAAGTTGAAGAGGCTTACGAGGTCCATACAGGAAGGGTTATTATTGAAACGATTGAAAAATGTGGTTATGATCCAATGGCTATTCCGGGAATTGTTGTAAAGAATCATGGACCATTTGCATGGGGAAAAAGTTCTGAGGAGGCTGTACATAATGCCGTAGTTCTGGAAAAAGTCGCAGAAATGGATTTGAAAACATTGTTTTTGAATAGTGAAAGTAATATGTCTCAATATATTCTTGATAAACATTATACGAGAAAACATGGACCAAATGCGTATTATGGGCAAAAATAATGACAGATGGACAGAGATATTTCTATCTTAGAGTACAAGATGAAATATATGTAATAGAGCCCCGGAATAATCAGGTGCTGTGGGGCGTAAATCAAAAGAATTAAGAGCAAGGCAGAATGATATAAGACAGAGGTAATTGTGTATGCTGATAAGGCGAATACGAGATTGCGGAGCAGATACTATAAATTCATAAGACATGGAAAGAAAAGAAATGTGGCAGTAGCTGCAATAGCAAGAGAACTAGCATGTTTTGCATGGGCATGATGACAGATAATATCGAAATAAGAGCAGCGTAGAGGGATATTATAGCCATCTGTCAGTCAAGCAGAAAAAGCAGCAATAAACTATCTGACTGAACTATCTGACAGCATTAGAAAAGAGCTGTGGTCACTGTATGGTCTGGGTTATCTGCGTTTCTAGAGAGGATATCAAAAAAAAAACAGAGCTTTGCAGCCGTTACCAGATTGCTGTTTTAGGTAATGTTGTAGTTGATGGTAAATAGGAAAAAATAGGATTTTTAATGGCATTTACAAAAAGAGTCTAAATGCTATTATATTTATAGGTGGGTAGCTTTATTGACATAAAACAAAGCCTGACGTATAATAATATTTTTTGGGGTTAAAGTTTGTATAGTATATGTAAATATTACATATGATGAATTAAAATGGATGAATGGAGTGAATCATATGAATGAAAAGAATAGGGTGTTCGGGAATAATGTTAAACTGTTCATTTCTGACAAGAATTTAAGTGAACAGACGGTAGCAGAGCATCTTGGTTATTCCAAATATGATTTATGGAAGATTATGGATGGTCGTCTTTTTTTGGATGAAGATGAAAAACGTGATATTGCTGAGGAGTTGCAGACTACAGTTGAAGATCTTTATATGCCAAGGTCTGAGGAAAAGTATCATGCTGCAGGTTGTATAGAGTGTCGAGGTGAATTCAGTCATGCTGACACTAAAGCGTATATTTTAGATTTATTGGATGTATATTGCGATGTACAGGAATTGATAGCGGAGAATTAGGTCATTTTTTAATGGCCTTTTCTTTTTATGGAGGGAAAATGGACAAGACAATCATTGGTGCTATACAAGAATTTATTAAAGGAAAACGGGATGAAGCAAAGTAAGCGATGAATAACATACCGTTTCAAATTTAATTGAAGATTTGGGATAATACA
>ERZ839947.256-NODE-256-length-79493-cov-9.295576_pt1 | contig 79493 bp, 79 predicted proteins | sample MGYA00519908_ERZ839947 | MGnify/ENA primary metagenome ERZ839947 (study PRJEB31850, sample SAMEA3708857) | human gut metagenome | biome: human gut; feature: human-associated habitat; material: faeces | place: China | collected 2014 ... | reverse complement strand
ACCGGTTCTTTGTCGGTGCGCAGCATAAACGCATTGTTTCCCAGCGGCTGAATCTCCAGATAATCATAAAACTGCACGATTCGCGCAACTTCTTCCTGCGAACTTCCACGTAATAAAGTACGATATAACTCCCCTGCCTCACAGGCGGAACCAAGCAGAATACCTTCCCGATATTTCATAAATTCGCTTTTTGGAATCTTCGGACGCCGGTTATAATATTTAATATGGGAATCCGATACCAGACGATATAGATTCACACGACCGATATCATTCTGTGCCAGCATGATCGCATGATAACTTGGCATTTTTCGAATGGTCTCTTCCGTATAACTCTCCATCTGGTCTAAATCTTCCATAGTTTCCACACCACGATCCCGCAGCATTTCCACCAATTTAACAAAAATCTCTGCCGTACAGGCCGCATCGTCTACCGCACGGTGATGATGCGCCAGTGACACATTCAATGCTTTCGCCACCGTATCCAGCTTGAATCGGTTCAGTGCCGGAAGCAGAACACGGGATAATGCTACCGTATCCAGAACGGTCTTCTCACACTCTAATCCAAGCGCACTGCAGTTGTGCTTGATAAAACTCATATCAAAGTCTGCATTATGGGCAACCATGATAGCACCCTTGCAAAAATCCATAAAACGTGGCAGGATCTTTGTAATATCCTCCGCATCAATGACATCCTCATCACGGATGCTGGTCAGTTCGGTAATACGGAAAGGAATTGGTTCTTTCGGATTGACAAACTCGGAAAAACGTTCCGTGATCTGCCCGCCAACGACCTTGACCGCTCCGATCTCTATGATGTTATTATTTTTTGCATGAAATCCTGTCGTCTCCAAGTCAAAGACCACATAGGTATCATCCAGACTCTGGTTCTTGGAATCCGTCACAATACCCTTGGTATCATCCACCAGATAGATCTCACAGCCATAGATCACCTTGAAGTCCGTATCCAGATCATGCACGGTATGGTCTGCATCCGGGAAAGCCTGTACGGCTCCATGGTCGGTAATTGCGATCGCCTGATGTCCCCAACCGGCTGCCCGCTTGATGATATCCTTGACATCCGATACCCCATCCATATCACTCATCTTGGTATGGCAGTGTAACTCTACACGCTTATCCGGGGCATGATCATGACGGGAAGTCGTAAAGTCCGGGATACGCATAATGCCAAAGACCGAACTCATGGTAAGGTCATGGTCAAATTTATCGATCATCGGTGCGCCTTTTAACTTGATAAAAGCACCGTTCTTGATTCCCTGACAGACTTCGTCCACCTGATCATTTGCCACAAAGATCTTGCTGACGATCGTATCCGTAAAGTCCGTGATGGCAAACATTAAAATAGTACGCTCATTGCGGATCTCTCGACTTTCAAAACTGATGATCTGTCCGCGGATGGTTACCTCGCCGATCTCACCGGAAATCTCTTGAATTGGAATCGGTTCATCATCAAATTCACGCCCATAAATAACATCCGGATTGTTTGATTTTTTCGCTGCAAAGCCACCGCGTCTGCCGCCGCCTTTGCCAAAGGACTTCTTTTCGTTTCCGCCATCTTTGCCGGCAGGCTTGGCTGGCTTCTCGCTGCCGGTATCCTGCTCGCCTTCCTCTGCATTCAGCAGTTCCTTCTGCTGCTGGCGCATGCGGTTTTGTCTTGTAATCTCCGCGATCTGGTTGTCGATCAGTATCTGTGAATTTTCACGATACTTGCTTGCAACCGGTTCTTTATAGGAAAAATCAATGATGAGTTTCTGCCCGCAGCGCTGACAAAAGATCTTATCTAAGATATCGTGCAGTTCCTGCTCATAGCCATGTGCGATGACCGTATCTTCCAGAGTGACCAGAAGATGATCCTCTGAAAAGGTAAAATCCGCTTTTTTGAATACGCCAAATAAAAGGGCACTATAGGCATTGATCTCCTCTAAAATACTGTCCTTATAAATATCGTATAATTTTTCCGGCGTATATAATGCAGATAATGAAAAAGACTCTATGATATGTATCGTTACATTTTCTTTTGCAAAGCACTGTTTCTTGATCGCATCTTCCATCTTCCAGATACGGCGCTTGGGAACAAGGGAATCACAATGAAGGTAAATACGAATGGCACTTCTGTCCCGGTTCGTACTTACCTTCTGAATCATTGATCCCTGCATGATCTGCATTAAGTCATTATCTAATTGTAAGGATGGAAAAACTTCCTGAAAACTTTTATCCAATCTGCTTCACTCCAACTAAGGGGCTACTCTCCCCAATGATCTAATTCGTATTTTAATGCCGGGAGTAATTCTTCTTCCGGCATTTTCTTGACTACCTGACCATGTTTGATCAAAAGACCTTCGCCAATGCCACCCGCAACACCAAGGTCTGCCTCTTTTGCCTCGCCCGGTCCGTTGACCACACAGCCCATGACGGCAACCTTGATATCCAAAGGATAACCTGCCACAAGATTTTCTACGCGGTTCGCCAGTCCGATCAGATCGATCTGTGTACGTCCACAAGTCGGACAGGATACGACCTCAATGCCGCCCTTGCGCAGCCCCAGAGTGCGCAGGATCAACTTGGCAGACTTGATCTCCTCGATCGGATCTCCTGTCAGAGAAACGCGGATGGTATCGCCAATGCCCTGGTGTAAGATCAGTCCCAGACCGATCGATGACTTGATGTTGCCACTGGTCAGTGTCCCCGATTCCGTGATACCGACATGAAGCGGATAATCCGTCTGGCTGGAGATCAGTTCATGTGCCTTGACACACATGAGAACATCAGATGATTTGATGCTGATGACCAGATTATCATAGCCCAGATCCTCGATGATATGCACCTTATCCAGTGCGCTCTCCACAATGCCTTCCGCCGTAACGCCGTGGTATTTTTCTACCAGTTCTTTTTCCAGGGAACCACTGTTTACCCCAACACGAATCGGGATGTTGCGCTCTTTTGCCACATCCACGACTGCCTTGATACGATCCAGTGACCCTATGTTGCCTGGATTGATACGGATCTTGTCCGCACCATGCTCCATGGCTGCGATCGCAAGACGATAGTCAAAATGAATGTCTGCAACGACCGGGATCTCCACCTGCTTTTTTATTTCTTCCAAAGCACATGCCGCTTCCATAGTCGGAACAGCACAACGGATAATATCACAGCCCGCCTGTGTCAACTGCCGGATCTGTGCGACTGTTGCATCGACATCTTCTGTTTTTGTATTGGTCATAGACTGGATCAGGATCGGATTGCCTCCACCGATCACACGATCTCCAATATGGATCTCTTTTGTTATCTTTCGCTCCATCGCAAAAACCTCCTAGACGAACAATTTCTGAATATCGTTAAACATGACGACGACCATCAATACCATAAGCAGCATAAAGCCGACTAGATGGATCCTTCCCTCGATCTCCTCATTCATCTGCCTGCCCCGGATAGCCTCGATCAAAAAGAAGAGAAGCCGTCCGCCATCCAGTGCCGGGATCGGGAGAAGGTTCATCACGCCCAGATTGGCGGATAAGAGGATGGCAATATTGATCATATTCATGGCAACATAAAAAGCACCGGAAGATACGGACTCGTCATAGGTATCGCCGATCGTCTTGACGATCCCAACCGGACCGGACATATCATTTACAGATAACTGCCCTGTCACCAGCATTTTCAGACTTTCAAAAGTCGCATAGATCTGGTATTTCATCTCGTAAAATCCATAGGCAAGTGTCGTCGGTATGTTGCCCTTGATCCTGGTGTAGTCCCCCTGTAAGCCCAAGAGGTATCTGCCCGCTTCCTCGTTATACTGCGGAGTTACCTGAACACTATATTCCTTACCGTCTCTTTCATAAGTCACATCCATGGTCTTTCCCGGATGAAAAAAGGAATAAACACTGATCTCCTGATAGAAATGAACACGGTAACCGTCCAGCGCAAGAATGGTATCTCCAGCCGCAAGTCCCTCTTCTTCTGCGGATGAGCCTTCCATGACACCGGCAAGTTTCGGCACATCATAGCCGATAGCCCCGATCAAAATAACAGACAGAACATATGCCAGAATAAAGTTAAAGAAAGGTCCTGCCGCTACGATCGCCGCCCTCTGCCAAAGGGGCTTATGGTTAAAAGCACGGTCATCCTGACTGGCCTCGTCCTCACCCTCCATCATACAGGCTCCGCCAAAAGGCAGAAGTTTTAAGGAGTATGTTGTCTCTCCCTTGGTAAAATGAAGGAGTGTCGGTCCAAGTCCCAGACAGAATTCATTGACCTTGACATCGCATTTCTTGGCAACCAGAAAATGCCCCAATTCATGAAATATTATGATAAAACTAAAAATGATAATTGCAAGAATAATACTCAATTTACCACCGACTCTCTATATATTCATAGGTTGCTGCTTCTGTATCTAAGATCTCCTCCAAGGTCGGATCTTCCTTGTAGTAAATTTCTTCCATGCTGGCTGCAATGATCTCCGGTATCTCGATAAAGGAGATCTTGCCGTCCAAGAACTTGGCTACCGCACGCTCATTTGCCGCATTAAAGACAGTCGGCACATTGCCGCCGGCATCTAATGCATCATATGCAAGGGACAGACCATAAAATGTCTCGCGATCCGGTCTTTCAAAAGTCAGACTGCCTACCTTGAAAAGATCCAGTTCCTCTGCATAAAGCATACGACGATTTGGATAAAATAATGCATAAAGAATTGGAAGTCGCATATCCGGTGTTCCCATCTGTCCGATCACAGCACCATCTTCATACATGACTGCGGAATGTAAAATACTCTGCGGATGTACGACGACCTCGATCTGGGAAGGCTTTACACCAAAGAGCCACTTTGCCTCCATGACCTCCAGTCCCTTGTTGACCATGGTTGCAGAATCAATGGTGATCTTCTTTCCCATGCTCCAATTCGGGTGCTTTAGGGCATCTTCTAATGTCACATGTTCCAATTCCTCGTATGTCTTTCCACGGAAAGGTCCGCCGGATGCTGTCAGTAAGATCTTTTTGATCTTATTGTGTGCATTGCCCTGCAAAGACTGGAAAATGGCACTGTGTTCACTGTCGACCGGCAGAATAGATACTCCGCATTTTTTTGCCAAAGGCATAATAATATGACCAGCCGTTACCAGGGTCTCTTTATTGGCAAGTGCAATATCCTTTCCTGCCTCGATCGCCGCGATCGTCGGACGGATGCCAAGCATGCCAACGATAGCCGTCACTAAGATCTCGGATGCCGGATGAGTCGCTACTGCCAAAAGTCCGTCCATGCCGGATACAACAGAGATCTCTGTGTCCTTTAAATTTTCTTTTAATTCTTTGGCACACGCCTGATCCCAGACCGCAACCAAAGTCGGCCGATACTTTCTCGCCTGCTTTTCCAGTAAAGTAATATTGCTGCCAGCCGCAAGGGCTACCACCTGTAAGTCTTCTTTATTTTGATCTACAATATCCAGTGTCTGAGTTCCGATCGAACCCGTGGAACCAAGAATTGCAATATTTTTCATCTTATCTTCTCCTACAAAACTCTTGATGCTAAAAAGAATATGATCGGTGCGGTAATGATCACGCTGTCAAAACGATCCAAAATACCGCCATGTCCCGGGATCAGTTTTCCATAGTCCTTGATATCGTAATTACGTTTGATCGCAGAAGCCGCCAGATCTCCCACCATAGAAATCAACGCTCCAATGGCAGAAACGCCTGCCAAGAGCCAGACTTCTGTCATCGTAATGCCGAGTTGGCTGCGGAAGATCGATACATAAAGTGCAGTTAAAAGTGCGGCTCCAACCACACCGCCCACGGCACCTTCTACAGATTTCTTCGGGCTTAAGACCGGTGACATCTTGTGTTTTCCGAAAAGCATCCCCACACAGTAAGCACAGGTATCACTTCCCCAGGAACAGAGAAAGATCAGCCATACCAGATACTCTCCACCGGCCAACATTCTGGTCTGGTAAATAAAGGAAAGCATCATTGCCACATAAAACAGGGCGAAAAAACAAGCCATGATCTGATCTGCCTTATATTTGGGGTAAGAGAACACATAGACCGCCAAAAGCAGGATCAAAAACAGCATAGGCAGGATCATAGGATCCGTAAAAAAGCCAAAATATAAATTCAGATAAAAAGCAATGGCTGCCAGATATCCAACGACTGCCGCCAATGACTTTTCCATTTGAAATACACGGTATAACTCAAACATACCAATGAGGGAAATGATCCCCATAACAGAAAGCAGGACATTGCCCCCTGTGATAATTACTACCAGGGCGATCGCAACCAATACGATACCACTGATCAATCTAGTCTTAAACATTGTAAAACCTCTTAAACCTTTCCATATCTTCGATCTCTATTTTCATATGCTTCCACAGCTTTTCTTAATTCCTCTCCATGGAAATCCGGCCATGCGACCGGAGTAAAATAGAATTCTGCATACGCTAACTGCCACAATAAGTAATTGGATAAGCGCTGCTCTCCACTGGTGCGGATCATCAAATCCGGGTCCGGCAGGTCCGCGGTATCCAGATATTTGCTGACAGTATCCTCACTAATGGCATCAGCATCTAATTTATGTTCTTCTACATCCTGATACATCCGCTTGATGCCACGGACGATCTCATCCCGGCTACCGTAATTGATAGCGATGGTCAGGTTGAGTCCGGTATAGGATGCGGATTCTTTTTCCAAAAGGCAGATCTTTTCCTGCATGGATGGATCGAGTCTTGAAATATCCCCGATCACACGGATACGCATATTATTCTTCTTTGCTGTCTTTAAACAGTTCTTCAAATACTGGTTCAGCAGATTCATCAGGGCTGTAACCTCTTCCTTGGAGCGGTTCCAGTTCTCTGTCGAAAACGCATAGAGAGTCAGGTACTCGATTCCCATATTGTATGCTTCCTCGCAGACAACCTCTACATTTTTTGCTCCTGCGGTGTGTCCTGCCGTCCTCGGCAGACCTTTCGCCTTTGCCCATCTGCCATTTCCATCTAAAATAATGGCAACATGTCTTGGAACACTCATATTGTCTCCTTTCTGCTTGTAAAAAAAGGACACTTACGCAAGTGTCCCCTTTTCGTCAAAAGACTATACCGTTAAGATCTCCTGTGTCTTAGCCTCAATGGCCTTGTCCACTTCAGCAATATACTTGTCTGTAAGCTTTTGTGCCTGATTTTCCAATTCTTTTACTTCATCTTCAGACACATCTGCTTCCTTGCCATATTTCTTAAAGGAATCATTTGCATCTCTACGGATATTGCGGATAGCAACCTTGGCATTTTCGCCATGCTTCTTGACATCCTTTGCCAATTCCTTACGACGTTCCTCTGTCAGTTCCGGGAATACCAGACGGATGACCTTACCATCGTTGGTCGGGTTCAGTCCAAGATCTGCAACTAAGATCGCCTTCTCAATATCCTTTAACAAAGAAGACTCCCAAGGCTGGATCTGGATCATACGTGCTTCCGGCACACTGATATTTGCCACCTGCTGTAATGGTGTTGGTGCACCGTAATAGTCAACTACGACCTTATCTAAAACATGAGGATTGGCTCTACCAGCACGAATGGTGGTGTACTCCTCAAGCAGATTGTTGTAAGACTTTTGCATCTTATCTTCAAATACTTTTAATTTTTCGTCCATCATTATCCTCCATTATACGGTCACTTTTGTGCCGTTAAAGTCGCCTGAGATTGCTTTTACAATACTATTTTCTTCCTGTAATGCAAAAACATACATTGGCATTTTATTTTCCATACACATGATAGAAGCCGTCAGATCTACCACTGCAAGTTTCTGGTCGATCACATCCTGAATCGGCAGGACATCATAACGCTTGGCATTTGGATTGGTCTTTGGATCACTGTCATACACACCATCCACTGCCTTTGCAAGCAGGATCACATCTGCCTCGATCTCGATCGCACGCAAAACGGTCGCTGTATCTGTAGAGAAATACGGATGTCCCGTACCACCTGCAAAAAATGCTACCTTTCCTGCTTTGAAGCATGCATTGGCTGCATCCTTAGAAAACAAGGTTGTAAAAGCACCACAGGTAAATGGTGTCAGTACCTCGGTATCCATCCCAACATAACGGAAGATCTCAGATACATAGATACAGTTCATGATCGTTGCAAGCATACCGATCTGGTCTGCCTTGGTACGGTCGATCGTCTCTGAAGTACGTCCACGCCAGAAATTACCGCCACCGATCACGATACCGACTTCTGTACCGGCATCTACCAACTGCTTGACCTGCTTGGCCACCTGAATACAGGTTGCCTCATCAAATCCAGTCTTCTTCTCACCTGCTAAGGCTTCGCCACTTAATTTTAATAAAACTCTCTTCATCGTTCTACCTTCTTATCTCTTATGCAAACAAGCCTTCTACATCAACATCTGCATAACACTGTGAACAGAAACCTTCGATAACAGCACCATTGTTGATCTGAACAGAACGTGACTTGATATTACCCATAACAACTGCGGAAGTATCTACAACAACCGGTCCCTGCACATCGATATCACCCTTTACGGCTCCGGCGATAACGGCTGATGTTGCTGTGATATTGCCAATGATAACAGAACCAACACCGATCTTGGCTGTACCGGATGTATTGACCTCTCCCTCGATCTTGGCTGCATCTGCAAAGAACTCAGAAGATGTGCTGTTTCCATGAACGACACCGGTAACAACCAACTTGCCGTTGCAGGTAATGTTGCCTTCGATGCCACCCTGGACATCTACAGAACCGGTAGACTCGATATCACCCTTGATGGTCATGCCTGCGGTGATCACTGCTGTCTCATCATCAACAGGTGTGCTCGGTGCTACGACCGGATTTGGTGTCACATTGACTGCTGGTGCCACCTCGCGAACTGGCTCATTTACTACTTCTCTTGTTTCCATTGTCACTGTATCCTCCACTGTGTTTTCTTGTTTTGCTGTAGCCGGTGCCGCCTCTTCCGGTGTGCCGTCTACTCTCTTTGTAACCTGCTCCAATAAACCGTCCAGTTTTGACAATTCGGATTGCACATCGATCTCTTCATCCAATGTATCTGTTGCAGTGTCTTCTGTATCTAATTCCTCTGCTCCAGGGACAAGATCGTTGACTGCCTCTGAAAAGTCATCCTTAAAATCCTTGAAAAATCCCATTTTCATTCCTCCGTATATTATTGTTGGATACTGACATGTTGTATGACCGTTGTATCCTCATCAATCGGTAAAAGCATGGCTCCGGATTGCTGTAATGCCTCAATCATTGCCGGTAAAGCCTGTACCGTTGTTGTCTTTGCTGTTGCATCATGTAATAAAACAACCGACGTTTTGTATTTTACCACATCCGACATGACATTTTCAACTAATTCATCTGCAGTAAATGCATGTGATGTTGCATCACCGCTGGAAACATTCCAGTCGAAATAAGTAATCCCCTGATCATTCAGATAAGAAATAAATTCTGACATATCGGTATTGCTGACTTTATTGCTGCTGCCACCCGGAAATCTGTAATATCTGCACTCCACTCCAGTCGTGTCATAGATCAGATTCTGGATGCGCTCAAAGTCATTTTGAAAGGCCTCCCTGGATGCATAAATATCACTGTATTTGTGTGAATAAGAATGCATAGCGATCGTATGTCCCTCGTCTACGATACGCTTGTAGGCTGCCTTTGATGCCTCGTCTTCTTTGCCTGTCACAAAAAAGGTTGCCTTGACGTTATAGTCATCCAGAACATCCAAAATTGCATTGGTATTATCACTTGGTCCGTCATCAAAGGTCAGATAGACCTTATGCAGATCTTCTGCAGTCGCCAAATTTTCTTTGTCTGATGTATTCTGGGTCAGTTTTATATCTGCCGTATCCGATGCACTCTGGTTGACCTTGGCTGATACTGCCGTGGACGAATCGTAGTCCCCGGTCAGGATGTTGATCTGCTTTTGCAGTGATACAACCTTGGCGCAAAGAATACAGGTGATCACGATCGAAAGGATCATCCAGACAGAGATCACGGTAATGATCCCTATTCTGATATGTTGCACACGCTTTCTGCGATTCCTTTGCTCTTTCAGGACTTTATGTTCCTGTTCGCTCATATTAGTTTTCTCCGTCTTCTTTTTCTTCCAGTTTGAACCTGCTGACTACGCCAGTCAGTTCTCTTGCGATGACATCCTCTTTCTCTGCCATCTCAGAAACATTGTCCACATGATCTGCCACAACTACAACCTTTTCCGTCATATTGCCGCTGACCTCTGTGGTATCCTGCGTCGCTTCTGCAATGCTCTGTACTGCGGCAGTGACCTCCTGCATGATCTGCTTGATATTGTCTGACATATTGGAGATATTTTCTGCCGTACGTTCAATGGATGCTGCATCCTCGCCGTATTGCTTTGCCACCTCTACAAAATTGCTGTAATCCGGTGTAACATCATTTACCACAAAGCCCAGCATATTTTGTGCATCCTTGGTCAGGGAATCAAAGGCATTCTGTACCTGTGAGATCGTATTCTGGATCTGTCCGACAGCCTCTGCCGTGCTGGTTGCCAAAGATCCGATCTCTGATGCAACGACGGCAAATCCCTTACCTGCCTCTCCGGCGCGGGCTGCTTCAATAGATGCATTTAAGGATAAGAGGTTGATCTGCTCTGCAATTTCAGAAATGACATTTGCCATTTCCTCGATACTGCTGACAACCTTTGCATTCTCAATACTCTCAGCCAGACGTTCTTCAAATTGCTTTGCCAATGTGCTTGCTGACTCAAAGGACTTGCGGCTGGTCTCGCCGACCTCTTTGGCACGTCCACGGATCTCCTGTGCCATTGCCGTACTGTTCTGCGTCTCTTCGGTCAAAAGATTGACATTAGAAAGCACTTCTTCGGTAGAAGCATTGACTTCCTCTGTCGCAGCACTGGTCGTCATCATCGCATTGTTGACTTCTTCTATATTCTTCTTGATCTCTGCAAAGTTCTCGGATAATTCAGTCGTAGCACTACGCAATTTCGTACTTGCTTCGTCAATATCTGTCGCATGCTCCGCAATATTGCTGATTACGTCTTTGTTGCTGTCATACATGGCATTCAAAGAGCCGCCCATGACGCCAAGTTCATCCTGGGTCTTTACCTGTATCGGATCCACGGTAAAGTCACCTTCTGCCAAAGATCCCGCAAAGGCTTTGACACGGTTCAGTCCCTTGGAAATGGAATTAACACTGAAAATAATAACCAGGGCTACCACGATCAGGGCAACAATACAGATACCAAACAGTTTTGCCAAAAGCTGCATGATCGGCTGGGTCAGTTCAGCGTTCGGCATAGTGATAATCAGTATCCATCCTGTAGCATCCACACGGGAATAATACAGATTGATCTGTCCGTCACTGCCTTTATAACTTGTCTCTCCACTATCACCGGCTAAGATCTTTTTTGCTGCCTTTGCCAGTGCCGGCGCATCCTTGTCCTCTGTGATCACAACGCTATTCTGAATCTTGTCACCCGCTGCACCGCCGATATAGACACCCTCTGCGGTAAGGAGCATGCCCCTGCCTGCATCGCCTACTTTTATATTGTCAATCAATGTCGTGATCGCATCCAACTGGATATCTACGGTCACACAGCCGATAAACTGATCATTGACTAAGATCGGCATCGCACAGGTCGACATAATACTATCAGAAGTTTCATCATAATAAGGATCGGTAAATACCGGTTCGGTAGACGCCTTGGCAAGTTCGTAATATTCCTGGGCGAAATAATTGTATTCCGCATTGCTGTAATCATAGGTCGTCGCCAACTGGTCGCCATCCTTATATACATAAGGTCCCATATACTCAGCATCTGCCTGATAAGCATAAGGCTCAAACCAGAGTCCACTGCCGGATACCATATCATTGTCCTGGATCAGTTCTCCTAACATCTTCTCATAGGTATCCATCGATGTCGTCTGGTAGGTAGTCGCTACCACACGAGAGATCGACTGTGCCATAGAAGAAACTGTGTGCAGATCTTCGCCCATGACGCCGCTCTGCGCAGACAACTCCTCCTGCATCCTGCTGTCGATCTGGTCGTTTATGATATCACGACTGGAAAAACCGATGACGGCTGTCAAAAGAAGCATTGCCAGAATCACAACCGGCAAAATAACAACTAACATTTTTGTCCCGATCTTCTTAAACTTCATAGAGACTTCCTCCGTAAAAATATATAATATTTCACGTTTATTCTATCATAATTTTCCAGGATGTATATACTGATTCTGCATAATTTCTACATTTTTCGTCTATTTTCGACAATTAAAAAAATATCAGTCGCATCTCATTTGAGAACTGACCGATATTTTTTGATCTTTTAAAGAAAAAGCACCACGATTGGAATGGTAATGATGGAAAAAAGTGTCGTCATCAAAACGCCCTTGCTGCATATGTCCTCTTCTTCTGTCTTTCCGCCATATTCCCGGACGATCATGGCAATAATACTGCCCGACGGCATGGCAAGCATAAGGATAAAGATAACAAAGAGCATGGTATCCCTCTTGAGTGGGCGCAGCAGAATGGCACAAAGAATTGGGATGACCAAAAGTTTGATAGCACTAAAAATATAAAGTTTTACATGCCCGAAGATCTCTTTCCAAGGCATCTGCGCAATGGATATGCCAATGATGATCATGGAAAACGGAATCACGGCATTGCCGACATAATCAAAGAAGGTCACGGCTCCCTGCGGGATGTTTGGATGGAATACAAAAATCAGTATGGCAAAAACAGCAGAGACCGTCCCCGGATTGATCATCTCTTTGACTGCATTTTTCCGCTCCTCTTTTGGCAGACTTCTCTGGGCAAAGGCGATCCCCAGCGTATAGATCAAAATATTATAGATCAGGATATAAAAGGTAATATAGATCACACAGCCATTTCCAAAAATGGAACGTAACACCGGAATGCCCATAAATCCTACATTAGAAAAGATCAGCATCAACTGGTAACGATTTTCCATCTTCCCCACCCGCAAGACTTTAGCGATTGGAAAAGAAAGTCCGATCAAAAGCACAAAATAAAGGAAGATATAGAAAAGATTTTCCAGCAAGAGGTCTTTTCTTGCCACGACTGTCTTATCTAAGACGCCATTGATCAAGAGCGCAGGATTTAGGATGTTGACCAGTAACTTTGACAAACGGTCGGACGTATCCTGCGTCACCCAGTGCACCTTATATGCATAAAATCCGATAAAGATCATGGCAAACAATGCCAGCATCTGTTGTAAAACTACAAAAAAATTCATCTTTTTTCCTACTTTTCTTTCGCCCATGCCCCGCTGTCATCGGAAATACCAAATTTTGCCGGGTCAAATACCGGGCGCTTTTTCTCTTTTTTCTGCACTTCGTAATCTTTTAAAATGGCAGAAGCCTGTTTGGATAACAATAAAATGGCAATGATATTTGCCCATGCCATCAGTCCATAACCGATATCTCCCAACGCCCACATGGCATCTGCGCTGACCAGACAGCCCATAAAGGATGCCAGCACAAAGATCATGCGGCATAAGGTGATGGCACGCTCGTTGCCCCCGGTCAGATAACGGATATTCGCCTCAGCCTGGTAACAATAGCCTGTCATGGAGGTAAAGACAAACAAAACGATAATAACCGCTAAAAGTTTACCGCTCCAGGAACCATAAGAAGACATCAGGGCGTGCTGGGTCCACTTGATTCCAGCCTCTATGCCTCCGGTCTGGTCTAAGAGCAGGTTTCCCGCGCCGTCCGTCACATCATAAGTACCGGTCAAAAGGATGATCAGTGCCGTAGATGTACCGACCAGAAGGGTATCTACATAGATGGAAAATGCCTGCACCAATCCCTGCTTTGCCGGGTGGGAACACTCTGCCGCTGCCGATACGATGGCGCCACAGCCCATACCCGCCTCATTGGAATAAATGCCGCGCTTGACACCCCAGGCAATAGCTGATCCCAGGATACCGCCAAACAAAGGCTGTAAACCAAAGGCTGACTGAAAGATCATGGCAAAGGTTACCGGAACCCTTGTGATATTCATGCCCAGAATGACGATGGCAAGCCCCATATAGATGGCGCACATCAGGGGTGCCAAAAGTTCTGCGATCCTTGCAATGCGCTTGATACTGCCAAAGACAACAATCGCAAGCACAATACAGCAGATGACACCGACAATGACTTTATCAACCGAAAAAGCCTCCTCAAAAACCGTTACCAAAGAGTTGATCTGGACTCCCGGCATCAAAACGCCCGGTCCCAAGAATGCGACCACGGCAAAAAGAATGGCATAAGGCTTGCACTTTAAGCCACGTTCTATGTAATATGCCGGACCGCCGACAAACTCACCACCGGCATGGCGCACTTTATATGCCTGCGCCAGCGTCGATTCCGTAAATGCAGATGCCGCGCCGATAATGGCAATGATCCACATCCAGAAGATCGCGCCCGGACCGCCATAAAAAATTGCCGATGCAACACCGGCAATATTTCCCATCCCTACTCTTGCTCCAACAGTGGTTGCAAATGCCTGAAAAGGCGTGATGCCATTTCCGTCTTCCTCGCCGTTTTTAAGGACACGGCCCATCTCTTTTAAAAGGCGCAGTTGTGGAAAACGCATGCGCAATGATAAAAAGAGCCCCACGCCCAGACACAGTGCCACCAAAAGCATACTCCAGATGGCATCATCCATCCGGGTAACGATTGCAGAAAATCTATCCATCTTTTCTTATTCCTAACCTAATAATTTTTCGATCATAAGCGGGTCAAAGACGACCTGCTTCTTCTGATCCACCTCAATCTGATACAGGGCATTTGCGGCGATATGTTCTGCCGCCTGTTCCAGATCACGAATACCTGAGGTATTGGCGTAAAGTTCGATCACCTTATCCAGTGCTTCCTCAGACAAGACACATTCCTCCTGCCGCATGCCGATACGCTTTAATACTTTTGGCAGTGCAAAACGTGAGAAAATGATCTTCTTTTCTTCGTCGGTGTAGTCCGGGATCTCGATCACGGCAAAGCGCGACATCAATGGTGCACTGATCTGATCTTTGTCGTTTGCCGTTGCGATCGGATAGACGCCATTGGTCGGGATCATACATTCCATGTAATTGTCGGTAAAGCCCAGATTATCCAAAAGGGTCAAAAGCACATCTGCCGGATTGCCGTTGCCCTTGCCGGATGCCGCCTTATCCAACTCGTTGATGATAACGACCAGATTGGATTCTCCTGCCATGGAAAAGGCATCCATGATGATACCCGGTTTTGCGTTGGCATAAATGCGGGAACTTCCGGTCAACTGCTCCGGATCATTGATGGAAGACATATCCAGTGTCGTCCAAGGCATGCGAAGGATCCTTGCCACAGCATAGGCGATCTGGGATTTTCCCGTACCTGCCGGTCCGATCAGAAGCAACCCATAGGCAGGCAGTGTATGGGTACGGTTGATCTGGATGATCGTCTCGATAATTCTTTGTTTTACCCGCTCCATCCCATACAATTCTTCATCCAGAATACGTCTGGCTTCTACCGGATCGATGGCTTCAAAATATTGGTTCTTCCATTGAATATTCATCATAATGGAAAGAGCGCGCTGCGCGTGTCTGCGCTCCTCGGGTGAGACTTCATGGGATTTGGCAACTGCCAGATTTCTCCTTGCCCAAAGCCGGATATGATCCGGCAGAGTCTTGCCCGCACAGGTCATAAAATCCGTGATGCTCTGGATGCTGGTCAGTTTCATATCATCCCCGGACTCATCCAGCTCCTCATCCTCAGTCAGATCTACCGGTGCCTGACTTGAAAAAAGCCTCTCCATCATAAACTGTAAAAAACCGTCCTCCGCAGATAACTTGGTGCCACCACCAAAAGCCATTTCGCGGATGCGGTAAACTGCATAGCCCACGGTCGTATTGACTCCCGATAACTGCACCTGAATGTGGTTTTCTCCCAGCCATTTTAAAAGGCTTACAAAACGGACATCCACGCGCAGAATATCTGCATTTATCGTTATCCCATCCACATCAAAGGCAAAGGCTGTCTGCGTATTCTGGTTCAGAAACGTACCGTTGGAATGATGCTTCCACTCCTGTCTGCTATGATCGAGGATCAGGATCGGATGCTTTTCATCCGCGTACGGTTCATTGGATGAAAAGACCGTATAGGTGCATTCACGTTTCTTCTCCTCTTTTGGTTTATCTACAAAATCAAACACCGGCATGTGTTTTTCCTCCTGTTATATTCTCGTCAATTATTTACGCCATTCTATCCACAATAGACTGATTCATATAATCATAAGAATCCCAATATTCCTTTTTCACACGCATTCCCGTATAGTTAAAAAGTTCTCGAATCATCTGCATTATTTTTGCAGGTTTAAAACCTGTCTTTTTTTCTATAGTTTTGTCTGTGACAGATATGATATCATGTGCAGCATCATTACGCACGCGTTCTTCAATTTCACGCAAATATCTTACTTTATCCTTCACAGCCACATCAACAGAAGTTGCATCTATCAAATACATAAGATGTACAGAATATACCTCTTTCCCTTTAAATGTGCCATGAAACGCCTGTTCCAAAGTCTGCAAAATATCTGTCCCCTTTAACTTTTCTGCAGACCACTGTCTTACATAAGTCTTACCTTTTTTCTTGTTATCACAGTATTTATTGATATCAATTCCACATTGACTCTTCAATACAAGTTCAAACAAATCGACCAGAATCGGTGTAATGGAACGTATAAAATCTGCATACTCCTCTCGTCTTAATTTTATTTCCATGTTCAAAGCATATTCAAACAACATCCGTTCTGATGAAGTTTTAATGGGAATACAATCAAAACCATCGGCTTTTACAATCTTATCAACACCTGCCAGATCCAGTAAAACCCTCCTAGATGCCAGCAAAATCAGATCACGATATTCGCGCGTATCATTTTCACTCATAGTGTCTGCAACCGCTAGGGCAGCTCGATAATCATAGTTAGAAATATGTTTTTTAATAATCTCTTCTTTTTTGATTTTTTCAAGACTAGGACAAGTTACTTCTTTACAGCGATTAGGGGCGTCCGGTAAATTATCCTGATTCAATTCCCACAGTGTCTCCACATCATACCCATCATGTTTATGCTCACCGATCTTTCCTTCTGGATTCGCAACCTGAATCAACGTGGCTGGAAACTCTGCCAAGGTCTGCAGCACAGCCAATCCACTTTTCATCGCTGGTGTTCCTGACGAAATATTGAGAAGTAGTCGATCATCCTCATCCATAGAAGCATAAATTTTACGAATAATTGCACGAAAATCATCATAAAAATAATCAAACTCATGAACCTTAGTCAGATTCCTACGTTCGATAATCTCGTACTCCATTGGATGCTTCTGCAGTTCACTCAACTTATCCAGACAATAACGATATCTGTCATCCTCATCCTGATAATCCAACATTTCCTTTGACATATACAAAACGACTTTATCTGGCATATAGTGTCGACAAATATGCAAAATAGCACCTTCATAATAATTGGTTGCAGATATCGGATCTGTACCGCCTACTGGTGTAAATAGTATTACTTTTCCCATTATTTTCCTTTATATAATCACAATCTCCTCATCTTCAATGATCGGACCTATACCAAATAAACTCACTTCTGCCTGTCCTCGAATCTTGTAAATCCGTACACTATCTGTTGTCTTATCAATCAATTTTGGTATGCAATCTATGAGTTCTCCATACAATTTTTCCGTAATCATCGCTTCAAACGCAGATTTTTGTACACGGAAACCATAACCATTCATTTTTTTTGCAAACTTCACTCGTCTTTTATTGCTAACAATATCATAGATAACCAGCATGTATATTTTTTTATCTTTTTGTACATCTTCTGTGTTCCAAAAATAATTTTCCATATAGATTTCCTACCGTATCACCACAGGATGATACAATTCAACATCGTTTGTTTCCAATACTTTCACAAATTGATTTATCTGCAGATCCATCGCCCTACGAAAACTAACACTATAATCTATATAAGATAAATATCTTGTTTCCGTCCGAAATTTATTCTCTAACTTTTGTATGTATTTTTTAAATCCGTCTTTTTCAAGAAAAACTCCCGGTTGCTCTGTTTCTGTATAAAAATCATCCTTGCATAATTCATGTCCGTTCAACATACTAAGTGCGAGAGAATCAATCAAGACGGCTCTCCATTCTTCCATAAGATCACTTGCCAGTGTAGGATGCTTTTCGTGGTCACTATGCATTACACCAAAATATGGATTTAAACCTTTCCCCTCTATTTTACCATAGAATTCATTCAATATAATAGAATATCCCAAACTTATCAGGGAATTAAATGGATCTTTCGGTGGTCGTCGAGTTCGCCCAGAGAACGCAAATTGTGGATCAATCATTCTGCCCAGTTCCCGAAAGTATGTTTTTGCAGCAGTGCCCTCATATCCCATAACCTGCTCAATGCTTTTTGCATTTTCTAATTTTTTATACATATTCTGCATCTCTACAACCGAACGTTCCACATTGTAATTGCCATGTCTGGCATAGCGCCGCATCACCACAATCTGGTTTCTTATCTTTGCATCTATCAAACGTTTTGAAAAAGCAATGCGAAAATCCAAATCCTTGGTTCGTTCTGCTTGTAGTCTTTGTCGTTGCACATTCACATGATTGGTTGATATTAATCTGCCATAATATGCACCATTGGTTGAATAATACAAAATATTGACACCACGTTTCAAACATTCCTCTATGCATTGCGTTGTTATTTGTACCTTTCCAAAGACTTCTATGACTTCTAAAGCCTCCGCAGGAATACTTTTCACCATACCATCCCGACATTTTATCTGAAAGCGATTATCTGCAAGACCAATGCTAGCCCCCTGTTCACATACATACAAGTAACTCATTTTTCCTCCTTTTCGTATGTTTGCAAATCCTCTTGAAATGGTTTTTATCTTCTTTTTCGTCGCTTTTTTCGTCGCTTTTTTTACGACGGATTATTTTATTTTGTACATCTTGCCTTTTGTTTTACCATTGTTAATTAACTTCTCCCCCACTACTAATTCCTTCAATAATTCTTTTGTTCTAGTATCCTTTAGTCCAAGATGCTCTGCAATTTCTGCTGTCTTATGCCAATTATCATCAGCCATCAACTTCAGAATTTTGTCATACTGTTCTTTCTTCTTCTTAGACAATTTATTCGTCGCTTTTTCATATCCATTCGCTACTGAATCATCACTATTTTCTTTCAAAAATGCCGGATGAATTGGAATTCTAATTCTCATTGCCCGCCGATCGTCATCGGTAAAAAATTCTGCCCTTGGAGAACCATTCTTCTCAAGTTCTTCCTGTATTGTTGGGATGCCAGAAGAATGCCCCTCTGATAAATCCAGTTCTTTTAAAAACTCTCCAAGTCGTCTATTTCTATAATATCTCGAAACAAATCTCTTTCCCTCAGCTATCGTCTTTTCTGAAATAGATCTGTCTATCCCCGGAAAATTCATAATATTTATACAGTCAGGTTCTATTTCTATAGTCACTGGTTCATAGGACATATAATCTCTATGATAAAAGGCATTTACTACAGCCTCTTCTATCGCCTGATATGGATAATTGAATATCCTTAACGCCTCCATCTGATTTGGCACTTTAATTACCTTTTCTCGAATAATCAAATTACGAAATCTTTCCATTGTTGCCTGAATCATCTGGGGCACCGAACCTGTAATATTAGGAAAATCTTCACTAATACTTGGATTCTCAATGCTTCCTTTCGGAAAAGAGGTCATCTGTACATAAGTATATCCAAAGAACTTTTCTGGATGCTCACAGAACATCATAATTGCCACATTCTGAATATATCTGAGTTCTGGCGATCCAACCAACAACTGCATATCATTAAGTATTTCCTCAACACCACGCTCTCTTACCTGTTTAGCAAGTTTACTACCTGTTTTTCTCAGATGATCTTCTAACAATACCGGCGAAATATCTTCAAATGTCGCTTTATGATTCGCCCTACAATCAAACGGCGTCATATCTGACATATTTATTAATTCTCTCTCCTGTTCATAATTTGCCTTTACAGAACTCGTCTGATATCGAATATAATAACTATACTTTTTTTCTCTCTTACTTGTCACATACTCCGGTGATTTATATGGTCGTTGCTGCCCAGTTCTAACAACAATTACAAAGATCCATTTTTCATCAACTTCTACAGGTATTCCTTGCGGAAAGTATGGCGGCGAAATCATATTATTGTAGCCTAACATATCTTTCTGTATTGAGTCTAGCATATATTCTGGCAATCCCTTTACAGGTCGCTTTGCAATGCCGTTTTCTTCTTCAACGCCTACAACAATATAGCCTCCGCCATCATTGTTATAATCATTTGCAAATGCACAGACACTATGATAGATATCATCCGGGTTCCATCCCCTCTTAAACTCTACGCGGTCTGACTCTATTTTTCTTTTGTTTAACAAATCTTCTATACCCATTTCAAGTTCCATTATATTTTCTCCATTTTGATTCTATCAATAGCATCAAATAGATGCCGGCTATTTAACTTGCACAACCTTAATGCTCAATTCGCATTATATACCCATACTTAAACTTCTGCATTATTCAATTCAAAAATCAATAACTCACTGAAATATGCTTTTTATTTTTTCCAGAGTATTCTCTAACCTACACTAACCTTACAAACAACCGACATCCGTCCCCTCTCGGGGTTTCTTTATTCTCTATCCGATCAATGATTGTTACAACAACGGTATTACCGTGTTTCCGTCCCCTCTCGGGGTTTCTTTATTCTCTATCGTTACAAAGGATGCGTGCAACTTGCTCCGGCGGGTTTCCGTCCCCTCTCGGGGTTTCTTTATTCTCTATATCGAAGCAAAGATCCGAGAAGCTGTCGACTTAGGGTTTCCGTCCCCTCTCGGGGTTTCTTTATTCTCTATAGAAAATTATGTTGTTCAATAAACCGTCAGATATAACGTTTCCGTCCCCTCTCGGGGTTTCTTTATTCTCTATACAAAATCAGAGAACGAAAGCAAAGACAATGTATGTTTCCGTCCCCTCTCGGGGTTTCTTTATTCTCTATGAAGCATAGACGACAAGCCGCTAACAGAGTACGGTTTCCGTCCCCTCTCGGGGTTTCTTTATTCTCTATTTGGCACAGTTTGTTCTATATAAAAGTGTGAAGAAGTTTCCGTCCCCTCTCGGGGTTTCTTTATTCTCTATAGAGTTGCAGAAATATCATGTGAAAAAGATCAACTGTTTCCGTCCCCTCTCGGGGTTTCTTTATTCTCTATGCGGACTATTATAGACAAGTAAAAAGGAAAGACGGTTTCCGTCCCCTCTCGGGGTTTCTTTATTCTCTATCCAATTCATGGCGTATTTATCACGCAGGACAAGGTTTCCGTCCCCTCTCGGGGTTTCTTTATTCTCTATAGTAGGTAGCAATTATTACGAAACATCTTTAAATTGTTTCCGTCCCCTCTCGGGGTTTCTTTATTCTCTATGATATTTTGTTGATACAGTAATGAAGTTAAAAAAAGGTTTCCGTCCCCTCTCGGGGTTTCTTTATTCTCTATAATGGTAAAACCACTTGTGAAAGAGTTTGCATACTAGTTTCCGTCCCCTCTCGGGGTTTCTTTATTCTCTATACTGCCTCTGGAATCCCTTATGGTATCTGAGCTGGTAAGGTGAATTGCGGCGCAAAACCGCAATTCACATGTTTCCTACTGTTTTTTATTCGTAATTTCCCACAAACACCTGTATTTACGCACATCGGCGCAAAATCATATATTTTATATTTCTTCATAGGTCAATTTTCCAATTCCCATATCATATAATTTACCACGATACACGGTACACTTGCAAACATGGGGTGCAATATTCAGTCCAATATCTCGCCCATGCTTATGGATATAATAATTCTTACCAAGTGTCATTTTATACACCTTGTCAATGATCGGTACCGCATCATCTCCAAACAATGCATACATAACCGTTTTGGATACATATCCGCATCCTCCGCCAAGAAATACAGCATAATCATCTGTTATAGTTCTGCCGAACCTATCATAGAAATATTGATTACTCAATCCTTGAAACAAATCAATGGCATCCATAATATCCTCAACACTATAAGGGGAAAGTTCTGTATCTATTACTAAATCAAACTGTATTTTTTTACCGGGAATCAATGTTTCCCACAAAAGAGGAAGTGGCTTTCGCTTGCCATCTAATGTAACATCTACTTTCTGGCTAAGTGTCAATTCCTCTAACGAAAGAGGATCACTATCCCCCACCAAAATGCCTGCCATACAATCATTAACAGCATTGGATTGCTTTTTGTCTCCTTCCATTCGTTTTAAATGATAAAAGGTCTCTTGCTCTAACTTTTTTGTTTCCTGCAATAAATATCGGTGATTATTTCTAGTTGCTCCTTCTTTTATCCTGTTTCCGACATCCTGATATTTGTCTGTTTGTAATAAAATCTCTCTCACCATAAGTGCTGTACGCAGCATCCCCTTGATACTACTTCCAGGAACATATGGCATACCATAGGCATCTTTTACAAACGCTTCAATCTCCTTGGGACGATTTGTCTTACTTTGAAATGCTTCTCCCGCATCCATTTCATATTTCGACCATCGACGGTAATCCTGTTCTTTAAACCCATTCTGTCCCAACCAGTTGGAAATCGGCATCTGGTTATTCCGACTATCCATCATAAATGCTTCGTATTCCGATGCCAATTTCTTTTTTTCTAACCCTGCATACATCTTCTGTAAATCAGGAATAATCACATGCTGATTCCAAGGCATATAAATATATTCTTTCTTACCAATCTTTTCCCCACTGCCGATAAAGATTGGCGATACAGCCTGTATTGTCATTTTATATTTCTTCAAATACTCTTGCATTTCTACACCCCCAAAAACATAGCCCGGGCATAACGATATACCGGATATCCTCCCTTGGATACATCATATACATTTCCGGTGAAACGCTTTTTGAAACAAGACCCCGCAGAAAATACATACAAATCTTTTTTCTTTTGCCATTCTGCTTCCAGCGAAGTATTTTGTCCGACTGCCGGTGCTACAAATCCTGCCCTTTTTTCCAATAAATACTTCGCATCTTCCATTGCCTCTTCCAATTCATCATCTTGTGGAAGCGCCGAAGATAAAAGAATATAGGTATCACTTGTTTTCAACAGTCTATTCTCTATTTCCTCCGACATTCTTCCTTTAATCAATTCAAATTTACCCAGACCACTAGACTTTTTCCCACCAATTCCAGTGTAAGATAACGATTCTATCAAATTTTCAACACATCTAAGTATCTCTTCATCCTCATATCCTACTATTATATATAGTCCACAACCCGATTGATAATAAAAGGTCCCGACACGATATGGTTTCGTATCTTCATCATTTCTTACCTCTGCCATGGTTCTTTGATCATAATTGCCAAAGTCTTTCATGGGATCATGGGATACATCCATTTTTCCTTGCAGAAAAAGATCCAATTTGTCTACCGGAAGATATTTCATCTTTTTATAATCTTTTTTCTGTTTTGAAGATCCCATCTGATCTGTCTGAATATAGAGCATTGGCTTTGGTATCAGATATGTCTTTCCAATATATGGCATAGCATCTGAAAAAATAATTTTCCCATCTTGTACTGATTGATAAAAGACATCTTCCTTATGCATCTTGATAGCCTCTATGTATAATGCAGAAAAAAGTTGATCTGCGTGAAACACATAAGAGGTCTCATTCAAGCGCCCTGTTCCAAAATGTACACCTGTTTGAAAATTAAATTTGTAAATCGTGTATTTCATACAACTATCCTTCCAATATCTGCTGACACGCCTGCATCAAGTCCTCGTCAATATTGCCGACAACAACGTCCGCTGCGAAATCCGAGAACTTCACGCGGCCATAACCCCTGGAACCACTTCCTCCAAGATAATCATACTCTAACAAATGAAATCCATCCTTCAAAATTTTAAAATCATCCTTCATCTGCTCCGGGCTTACCTCATCTGTCACTTCATAAATTAACTGTAAAGGAAATTTTGCTCCACGCACCACTCGCTCAATCTGTCTTGGATTTGCCTCTGCAGTCGTTCTCGTTATAGAATTTTCAAACTTAACCTCCGTAGCACTGGTAAGCCCCGCATGGGTTAATTCATCCAAATTACAGAGAAACATATCATTAAATAAAATCCTGCTGGCTTTCTTCTCCTTTGCGCTACCAAATAGAGAGGTAAGGCATTCTGCATCATCATCCGGTGTTTTTGCAAACGCTGTATTATACTGCTTTGCCAACAGAGAACGCATTTTTCCTTTTAGACTGCTTCCCGGAACCATAGGTCGATTGGTTCTGGTATCCATGATAACCGGTGAATCCACTGCTCCAATTGCAGAAAAAGCACTGGAGCCTCCTATATGCATTCCTGTCACTACTTCCATCATTCCACTTATTTCAATCTTTGCAAACATAGATCTTTCCTCCCTACTCGTCATTTCCGCCATAGAACTTACGATATGCTACCAAAGCCTCCATATATCGGCTAAATAAGATATACTGTTTTCTACTGTTGCCAATCTCATCAATATGCTCAAGTATGTGTGCCTGCGTCACCAGTTTTTTTACACTCGGCTCACGCCCCGCTTCATAAACAAAGCGAACTTTCATATAATTGATGCGCTCAACAATTTCTGGTGACAATTCGTCTGTCTGGCATACAATGACATCATTATAAATCGCTGCTGTTATGGCTAGTAGGTTTCTTATTTTTGATGTTGAAACCATCTTAGGAATATTTTTTTTGACTGATTGTTTTGCATTCTTTTCATGATTCCCATTAAATTGATTTCCTCGTGTTTTTTCTCCCTTATTATTTAACTCATTCACCCATTCCTTAATCACCTTTTCAGCAATTACCACATAATTTTCTTCTGTCAATTTGTCCATTTGCTACTCTCCCTTCTCTTCTGTTCGATGAAGATATACATATAAATATATGGCTGTAATAAGTTCCTGTCGGTCCTTACTGTTCTGACTCCATAAATACATCTTTTCGGAGAATTGACGATACTCCGCTTTCACTGTCGCAGGACTTTTCTCATCCGGTTCCATACGAGACAGGAGATACACATATCTCGCTATATGAATCTGTTCCCGATTTTCACGCAGTAGTTCTGTCAGATGATACAAAAATGACATTCCCCTATTCTTATTATTGGTAAAATAGGAGTCAATCATCTGCATTTTTTCTGCAATAACTTTTTCCGAAAACTCACTCCAGGGATAACTATGATCCTCATTCCATAGCGTAATGGCATTTTTATTATCTATTTTCTTTGACAAATCCTCTAACATTTGCGTTTCATTTGCCATCACATTGATTGGATAAGACGGATCATATACACTAATACCACCTGAAATCGTAAGACTGCCAAGGGAAAACCTCTCTAATGCCTTTCGAATGTCACAAAATGCAGAAATCACCTCATTCCATGCCCCTGCAAGAAACACATCATCACCACCTGAATAAACTATCAGCACATTTCTAGCCCCCGCATCTGCAAACATGCTCTGTTCTCCATTTTTTAATATGGTATTGATGTATCCCTTAAAGAACAAGGATAATTGCCTAGATAAGGTTGCTGTTCTAGATAAAGTCTCATATCTGTCGTCTTCACCCCTCCGAAATCCTGATACAAATGTCGTTCCGAGATTATCTACATCCGCTCGTAGAACGGCTATCTTCTTTATTCCATTTGCTTTATCAGCCATATCCTCAAATGTGTTTTGGGACTTCTCCGGCAAGTAATCTCCAACCCACAATTTATTTGTCACATGTTTGCCGGTATAAAGATCATTCTTCATATATGCACGCACATAAGAAGTCTCTTGCATATGTTTTTCCAACTCTTTCTTGGATTCCATGATAAGATATCTGCCGTTCGGTAATGGCAATGCGTTCTCTTCCGGCTGACATAAAATAGTAAAACAATCTGCATACATGATTGTTGCACCAATCTTTTCCAGCGCATTGCAAATCGGGCACTTGTCATCTGTTAATTTTTTTACCCTATGACAGACCTTACACTCTCTTTCTCCCTTGTATGTCTGATGATTCAGTTCTCTGATCATATCTGCGTCATATCGATGAGCCTTTTTCTGTGATAAAATGCGAGATACTGTCATATACATATTCTCATAGGATCCCTTAGGTTCATTCCGAAGAGTATTTGCACTTACAGGAACATAACCACATGCTATATAAAGATCAATATCGAATGTTTCTCTCAGCCATTTATTGATTTCCTTTTCGTAGGCATCTACAACTAACCTTATCTCTTTCGTATTCGGAAGAAGAATATAACTATGCCCACCTCCTAAATAGATTAAATTTGCTCTCGACAAAGAAGTTCGTTCCAGTACTTCATCAACTATATGTTCCATCATAATTTCCAGATAGAAACTCCTTGCTCGTAATCCTTTTAAGGCTTTTTCTTCTGCCACGGAATAAATAAAACTTTGTATCCCTGACACATCCATAGAATAAAGCAAAAACATTGGCTTCGCATATGAAGCCTTTGCATTTACAAATAAAATACTTTTGTAATCACCAATCTTTTGTTCCCTTAAATATTGCTCTACACAAGAAGATATCGCTGCAGTTACCTTGACATGATCAAACAAAGATATATCTGCCAACTCCTTTTTTGATGTCGATGACGGTATATAAGTCAAATTTGCTTCCATAACGGTTAGTAAGGAATTGACATATTCCTCATTCAGACTAATGCCACGCAAATTGTCTGTTATATTTTGGACGATTTCCTTGTAGAAATGTTCATCCATGACAACAGCATCTTCCGTTGGATAGTTAATTTCCTTTGTTGGATCCAGCACCTGCATCGCGTAGTGACATTTTTTATTGTTGCCATTCAAGATATTAAAAACACTGTCAAGCGGAATCCTTTTATCAAATCCACCCTCAGATGCATCTGCTTCCCTTCGATCAGTAAAGGCTGCTACATTATCTGCAAAATATGTAATATATGCCAGATCATCTTCTTTAATGTCTGCATTGGATAGGTATTTTCCATGATGATAACGAACGCAATGTAAAATTTCCTGATCTGTAATTTTTGCGTCATTTTTCAGATAATCACATCCACTCGCACTATGATTTCGTCCATCACCACTTCGGTAGACTACCTTACCTATATCGTGCAGTAAACTGCCTACGATCAATTTGATTTGCCTGTCTGTAAGCATCTCTTTCCTCCCTCATTTTGTATTTTATATGATCCCATTCCCAAAGATGTCTTTATTCCTACACCCGAAAATGTTCCAAACTTGATCAAAAGATTAGCGAAATTAGCCATGGTCTGTGTACCACGCATCTTGATGGTTATTTTTCCAATAAATGATGGGATTTTCACCCCTTCCAAAGCAAAGTTAACACTTTTTAAATCATAACGAATAATTTTTGCATTCTGGCATAATTGTTCCAAAGCCTCATCATCCAACATCTGATTCTCTTTCACAGCAGCATCATATTTTGCCATTAAACTTTGAAAAATACAGTGTATATCCGGATAAAACACATATTGACCCTGTTGTTTGAAAGCAGTCGGTGTTAAAAAATGAATCTGTATATATTTCGAACAATCTTCTTGATAAAACTTCTTCATCATCTGCACTTCTGAAAGATATTCTATTTTCTTTTGCACTATTTTTATCGCAATATTCTTCTTTTTTAACACGATAGAATCCAGTTTTTCTAAGGTCTGACCTATAATTTTTTCGATAGCCTCCTCATTCAGGCAAGACACAACCCAAAACCATTGCCCTGCTCTTATTTCCAAGTGTTGTGTGTATGGGTGTAACTGAGAAATATGAAGGTAATCGGCATAATCTGCCGGAAGAAGTTCCATCAACGCTCCATGAAACATACTAGACATCTGATATGATAATTCCGATGTACAAGATAATTCTAACTCTATTTTTGCTAGCATTCCAATATATCCTCCGTTCTCCCTACTTGAATTATAAGTTTATAATAGCATTTTAAGATACAAATGGCAATTTATCATATAATTGTTTACACAAAAGTTTTAACAACAAAAAATAACCCCTACGAACCGTGTCACCACCATTCGTAAGGGTTAAAATCATTTCAATATTTAAGAAAAGATCCGATTATGCGTTCATCTGTGCAGCAACTTCTGCAGCAAAATCTTCTTCCTTCTTCTCGATTCCTTCGCCTGTCTCGAAACGAACAAATCCTTTGATCTTGATGTTAGCGTTGTTAGCCTTAGCAACTTCATCTACATACTTAGAAACGATCTGCTTGCCATCTTCAGCCTTAACATATACCTGATCAAGAAGTACAACTTCTTTTAATTCCTTGTTGATACGTCCCTTGATCATGCCTTCGATAACCTTCTCAGGCTTCTGAGACTCCTTAGGATCGTTAGCGATCTGTGCACGAAGGATCTCTTCTTCGTGAGCAAGATATTCATCACTTACTTCAGATCTGTCTGTGTACTTAGGATTTAATGCTGCAACCTGCATAGCAAGATTTCTAGCCATTTCCTTTACAGCATCGTTGATAACGTCTGTCTCAACGTCAACAAGAACACCAATCTTACCACCCATGTGAACATAGTCAGCAACAAAACCGTTGTTCTCTTCTACCTGAGCGAAACGACGAATCTTTAAGTTCTCGCCGATAACAGCAATCTGGCTTGCAAGTTCTTCGTTTACAGTCTTTGTTGTATCAAGAGACCATGTCTCAGCCAGAAATCCTTCGATATCTGTAGCCTTTGTATCCATTGCCTGCGCAGCAACCTGTGCTACATAGTTCTGGAACTTCTCGTTCTTAGCAACGAAGTCTGTCTCAGAGTTTACTTCTACGGCGACTGCCTTCTTTGCATCATCAGATACCTTTAATGCAACGATACCTTCTGCTGCGATACGACCAGCCTTCTTCTCAGCCTTTGCAAGACCTTTCTTTGCAAGGTACTCTACTGCAGCGTCCATGTCGCCATCAGTCTCGCCAAGTGCCTTCTTACAATCCATCATACCTGCGCCTGTAAGTTCGCGCAGTTCCTTAACCATAGCTGCTGTAATAGCCATTGTCATGTCCTCCAAATAATAAAATTATGCTTCTTCGTTCTCTTCTACTTCTTCTGCGTTATCTACATCAACAGTTCCCTGCTTTGCTTCGATAACAGCATCAGCCATCTTACCAACGATAAGTTTTACGGCACGGATAGCATCGTCGTTACCCGGGATCACATAATCAAGTTCATCCGGATCACAGTTTGTATCTGCAATACCGATAAGTGGAATACCAAGTGCATGTGCTTCCTGTACGCAGATTCTTTCCTTCTTAGGGTCTACGATAAAGATAGCATCTGGGATTCTTCCCATATCCTTGATACCACCAAGGTTCTTCTGTAACTTCTCTAATTCCTTCTTGAGGTTTGTAACTTCCTTCTTAGGAAGAACATCAAATGTTCCATCTTCAGCCATTGCTTCGATCTCTTTTAATCTAGCAATTCTGCTCTCGATTGTCTTGAAGTTCGTAAGCATACCTCCAAGCCATCTCTCGTTTACATAGTACATACCGCAACGCTCAGCCTCCTGCTTGATCGCATCCTGTGCCTGCTTCTTTGTACCAACAAAAAGAATTGTTCCACCCTGCTCTGCAATATCAAATACTGCATCGTAAGCTTCATCTACTTTACCTACAGACTTCTGCAAGTCAATGATATAGATACCATTTCTCTCTGTGTAGATGTAAGGAGCCATTTTAGGGTTCCATCTTCTTGTCTGATGTCCGAAATGAACACCTGCCTCTAATAACTGCTTCATTGAAATAACACTCATTTTCTTACCTCCTGGTTATTTACTTCCACATAATTCATCTTGGTAAAAGACCCGTATTTTGGGCACCGATCTACCAATCCTTATGTGTGATTAATTTTGAGCCGTTGACAATTATATCACAGCCCCCATGGCATTGCAAGGACTTTTTCTACTGTGCCTGCTTGGTCGTCAGCAATTCTCCGATCTCAAGAAAAGTGGCTCCCTCCGGGATCTGATAGGTCCCCGGCAAAAGTTGATTGTCCAGATCCTGGTCTGAAAGATAGAGATCAAACGACTTGGCATTATCGACAAGTCCTACCTCCTGCAAATGCTGTGCGATCGTAGCCGATGTATCGCCGGATGCGATCGTAAATTCTATGACATTCTTTTGACCGCCATCTTCTGATGTCGTTGCATCATCCGTATTGCTGTCACTTGCATCGGCATCATCCTTTTGATCCTTTGCTGTCTTTGTATCTTTTTTATCTGCACTGTCGCTATCATCCGCCGGCATTTCCATGCCCAGTGCCTCTGCCTTTTGCATGATCTCATCATCCGAAAGCGTCGGCTTATAAACGGCAAATGCGATCGTAAAGATCAGGGTCGTCAGGATCACGCCAATTCCGGCTCCCCGTAAATAATATTTAAACCTCATGTGCCTGCTCCTCACCAAACAATCCCAAGACCAGTTTGACCTCGCCCAGACCTCTGCCCAACTGCTTAGCGATTTCCACCTCACTCATGCCTTCTTTATACATAGAAAGGATCTGTGCATTCTTCTTGGGTTCCGTCGTCTGTTCTTTTTCATCCTCTGTGACTACCTGTGAACGGAAAGCATCTTCTAAAGAAGTCTGCTTTTCTTCCTGCGACGCCATTTCTTCCTCTAAGGTCTCTGCCTCCGCATCCATAGAAACACCGGTCACCTGCAACTTGTCATCCAGTGTCTCCTCCATCTGTGCGACCGCAGACTGCATCAGGGTCAGTTCCTTCATGAGTTCTGTCACCCGCTCCTGCTTGTCATTTAGCATATCGTACAAAAAGACGATCTCATCATGCGACTTGTTCATGGATGTAAGCACCGTATCCGAATACTCGCTGATGGCTAAGATCTTTTCATTGGTCTCCTTTTCTCCGCCACGCTCGATCTGTGCCACGGCATCCTCGACCTTATCCTGGATCTTTTCATCGATCTGTGCCGAAGCGTCCTGCATTCTGGCATCCAAGATCACTTTGATCTCCTGCTCGCTCATTTTCTTCATTTCTTCCAGATCTGCTTTCGATAACTTTTCCGAAACAAAAAAACTACCGATCAGGCAGACCATGCCAATCACGATCATGGCAATCTGTAACCCTGTCATTTCCTGTGCTCCTTATATCTTGATATCAAACGAAGGCTGTCCCGTCTTGATGCGCACGACACCATCGCTATCCATGTGTTTTTTCTTTCTGGCTCTCTTTCGCCCCTTGGCATCATAGCCTCTGCCATTGCCCTCGCCGTCTTCATAATTATACTCATGCTGCTGGGATTTTTCCATCTGTTGCACCATAGAACTGGCATTCTGCTCCTCGTGCATGACCGCGACCTGCACATTCTGCTGTTGCAGATTGGCTTTGTTGTCTTCGTTCGCCTTTGCCTGAGAAACCTCATGCGTATTCTGAATCATTCCGTTGAAATCCACCGGTCGAATTGACATAAGACATCACTCCTTATTACATGTTGTTGATGACGATCTCGCCGTTTTTGCGTTCCAGACAACAGAAAGATCGTTTTTCCTGCATCACGCAGGAGGCATCTGAAATGCTGACCTGCGTTCCCGGATAAATATCCTTTTTGACCACCACTTTTGCATGCGTTCCCGTCATCATCTCACGCTGCAAGGCTTCGTATTCTGTCTGATTTGCCTCCAGTTGCCGCTCGGCTTCATTGACCGTCGCAAGGATCTGTGTAAAGTAGGTTTTATGTTTTGCCTCTAAAGGCTGACCTGTCTTGACATAGGCAACGTACTTTTCCATGACCGGGCGATATTTTTCCAAGGTCTTTTTGTCTTCTGCAATATCCTTTTGCAACTGGTTGAATCGTTCCTTTTTCTCCGGCGGCATACCAACCTCGATCACGGTATGCGCTCCCATGGAAGAACCGATGCTGTTTGCCTCGACCTTTCCACCGGCGCGGATCACACCGCCATTGATAAATCCTTTTTTCTCTGCCACAATGACATCTTCACCGGCAGAAACTTCACTATAGATAATGGAACCGGTCTCCACATAACCACCGGCAAAGACCTTGGCGTTTTCAATGTATTTGGTGATGACATTGCCTTTTGCCTCTAGCAGTCCGCGCTGCATCCCCTGGATACCGCACTGGACGATGATGTCACCACCTGCCTGTAACATGGCATCTTCCACACTGCCGTCAACCACGATATCGCCCCGCGAGGTCACGACAAATCCACCACGTACGCTTCCATGGATATGCACACTTCCGGCATAATTGATATCACCTGTAGAGGTATCTACATCCGCCTGCACTTCATACACATCCGATACAAAGACCTTGCCGCCCGTCAAAGATACATGTCCGGTCACATCGGAAAACAGATGCAGTCCGTCCTCGGAGATGGAAATATTTCTTCCGTATTCCAAGACTTTATTTTTGACCGATCTCGGCGGCAGCGCCTTGCCAAAGACATCCATGCCCGGCTCGCCCTCGTCCACCGGATGAAGTGTCGCCAGTTTGTCTCCCTTTTCGACCGCACAGATCGTATTTAAGGCATGATAATCGACCGAGCCATCCTCATTGTGTTTTGGCTTTAAGGATGGATTGATGTTAAAAAAGTATTCTATCTTTGCGTCATGTCCGTGGCGCGGCTGCTTGCCCTCTGCGACCACGATCTGTGTGCAATAGATGGGATTTGCCAGAAAATCTGCAATATTTTCCTGACAGATGCCAAAGCGTATCCCCATCCCCTTAAGATAAGCAAGGATATCCTGCTCATTTAAGGAAGCGCCGCCCTGTGACGGCGGATAAAAGGTTGCCGTGATCTTCATCTTATCCAAAGAGCAATGCGTATGCATGGTCTCCGCAAACTCCAGTCCGTCTCCACTACCTACCGGCACCACGCAATCGCTTCCCATAGCGATTGCCTCCGCCAGTTCGCGCTCCCTGTAGCCGCTGATCCCATGATCGTCCAAAAAAGAAGCCAGTTCCTTATAAGAAACTGGCACACCTTCTGCTTTTGGCGCAAAGAGATGGCATACGGCTAATTGCTCTTTCCAAGTAATTCTAAAATACCCATTCCGTTGCTCCATAAAAGCCCCCTATTCAATATTTGTCAGGATCCCCAGATAATTGCCCATGCGCTTGCGCAGCTTTGCGATCGCTTTTGTATGTAATTGGGACACTCTGGACTCTGAAACCTCAAGTACCATACTGATTTCCTTTAAGGTAAGATCCTCATAATAATACATCAACACAACTTTGCGTTCTTTTTCTGTCAAGGTCTCCAATGCCTCAGAAAGCATCTGCTTTAATTCCTGCTTGGAGATCATTTCCTCCGGCTGGATGAAATGCGAATTGCGATGCGTATCCATCGCCGGTTCTGTGCCTTGCTCGACAAATTCGTTCAAAGACACCACATTGGTCACTTTTAACTGTGACTGCCAGTCTACAAGTTCATCCTCGGATAAGTCAAGTTCTGCGGCGATCTCCTCATCTGTAGCGGTCTTTCCGGTACGCATCTCCACCACCTTGACGGCTTCGTCGATCTTTTTTTGCTTTTGTCTTACCGTTCTCGGTATCCAATCCATCTTTCGAATCTGATCTAAGATAGATCCCCGGATACGCAGGCTGGCATAGGTCTCAAACTTTACATCCTTGCCAAGATCGAACTTGTCGATCGCATCGATCAAGCCAAAAACACCATAACTGACCAGATCGTCAAACTCCACGTTATTGCCCAGATACATGCTAAGACGTCCGGCAACGACTTTTACAAGCGGCGCATATTCGATTATAATCTGCTCTCTTATCTCCGGTGTGGGCTTTTTTTGAAAAGATTCCCACAACTTCTCTCTGTCAACCGTCTTCATCTATGTGTCTGCCCCCGACGTTTATTCTTCTTCCTGGTCTGTCTTATCCTCCGAGTCTGCGCTATCATCCTCTGCCGCTTCCCCGGACTCGCTATCCTCTGTATCTTCTTCCATGACACGGAAGGAACGATCCAGAAGTACCTTGATCCCTGTACCGATCAATGCAAAACATATCACAGCAATGAACAGTCTTTTGGTATAAACAGAAAAAGATACATCCTGGATGGCAGAAACCAAACATGTGATTCCAGCCGCTAATAGAGTTATAATGATCGGAATCTGTTTTGTTTTCATAGATCCTCCATCAGATGTATTTTTCCTGTCTACCGACAGACTTGATCAAGAACTGTCCTGTCTCACTGTATAATTCTACGGTCCGTCCAAAATTCAATCCGGTATCTTCCGCGATCAGCGGAATCCCCAGTGCCTTTAACTTGGCTCTGGATGCAATGGCATTTTTCTCTCCGATATTGATTCCCGGCGAACTGGCATTGCTGAGTTCAAACATCTTGGCACCACCGGCGATCTTGGCTACTAATTTGCTGCGGTTTGCTCCCGCCTTTATCATATCATCGTATAACTTTTGTATTCCCGTATCGGCAAATTTGGCAATATTGGAATTATTTCTGATCTGTGTACTATCCGGTAACATGATATGTGCCAGTCCACTGATCTTTGTCGTCGGGTCATACAAGGCAATCCCGATACATGACCCAAGTCCAATGGTGGTAAGCACATCCGGCGACTTACAGATATTCAGATCTGCCATACCGACTTTTATAACTTGTCCCATAGACTCCCCCTATAATGGCAATCCAAGTGAAGATAAGATCTTCTCGTAGGATTCTTCTTCCGGCATCAAAATGAAATAGCCGTTGATCTGCAGTTCATCGCTGAACTCCGTCTTGATCATAAGGGCGTTGTCTCCAAACATACCAAACTGGATGGCTGGCACACTCAAGATGGCTGCTGCCATATCCACCGCTACGAAAGGTACGGTCGGTGTGATCGTAAGCCCGGTCAGACCGGACAAAGCAGAAAGATAAGATCCTGCTATGATGTTACCGACTTCTTTGACTGCGGACAGATCCATTTCGTCAAAATCTTCCATGTAATCATCCGGACGCATCATCAGGCGATTGACAATATGATGTGCAGACTCCATGTCCATCAAAAACATCATGCTGCCATCAATATCACTGCCAACACCAAGCATGATGCCGACGATGACCTCGTCCTCTGCTCCGATCGATGTTCCGATCTCTTCCACCGGCAAAAACTGTACCTGTGGAACACTCATATCAATACGAAGTCCAAGCATATCAGCAACAGCGGTCGTTGCATTGCCTGCACCGATGTTACCGATCTCTGCTAAGACATCACGGTATTTTTCATTTACTTCCTGTAAACTAATCATGTATTCCTCCCGCTTTATGAAGCATCTACTTCATCTAAGATAGATGAGATTTCAAGGATAGAGATCAGTTCATCTCCATTCTTTCCAATGCCGTTGATGTACTGTGTCTTGTCTGACTGCGAGTTCTGTGTATTGCGGTCGATCTCATCCTCTGCAAGAGCAATGACTTCCTTGACCTCATCCACAACGATACCGACCAGTCCCTGCTCCTCTGTCTTTAAGATGATGATACGGGTAATGTCTGTAAAGACATCATCCTCCAGGTTCATCTTGCGACGCAGGCTCATCAGTGGAACGATCTCACCACGCAGGTTGATAACGCCGATATAATGTGCCGGAGCCTTTGGCACACGTGTGATCTTGCACATGCGCACGATATTATCTACATAGGAAATATCCAGACCATACTGCTCATTTCCGATGGATACAACTATATATTGTACGGTTTCTTTTTCTACAACATCTAATCCGTTTTCGTCTTTCATGTCCTTCTACCCCCTATTAAAAGATTGCGTTTACATCAATGATCAGTGCGACTTCACCATCGCCAAGGATGGTAGCACCATTGATGATCTTATTGTTGTCAATACATTTGCCAAGTGACTTGATAACGATTTCCTGCTGTCCGATGAGATCATCTACGACAAGACCTGCGTAATTGTCGCCCTTGCGGACAATAACAACGGTCAAGTTGTCCGGCTCTTCCTCGGATGGTGCAGAGTCTAACATCTGATCCAGACGGATCAATGGAATGACCATGCCTCTCAAGTGGATCACTTCTTCTGCCTGCACATACTTGATATCGCTGACAGGAATATTCTCGATATTCTGGATAGATCCCAAAGCGATCGCATACTTCTCGTCTCTGACCTCAACCATGAGTGCCTGGATGATGGCAAGTGTCAGTGGCAGGCGGACAATAAAGGTTGTACCGGTTCCCTTGACGCTCTTGACCGTAACATCACCGCCCAAAGCCTCGATATTGGATTTAACGACATCCAGTCCAACACCTCTGCCTGAGATATCTGTGATCTTCTTTGCCATAGAAAAACTTGGCATAAAGAGGAAATCGATGATCTCTTTCTTGGTTAGATTTTCTGCCTGTTCCGGTGTGATAAGACCTCTTTCGATCGCCTTTTCCTTAACCTTTTCTGTATCAATACCGGCACCGTCATCCTTAACCTCAATGATGACATTGTTGCCTTCCTGGAATGCGTTTAAGATGATGCTTCCTGTCTCAGGCTTGCCTGCCTTCTTTCTTTCTTCCGGTGACTCGATACCATGATCTGCAGAATTACGGAGCAAATGCTGCAAAGGATCGCCGATCTGGTCGACTACGGTTCGATCCAACTCTGTCTCTTCACCGGACATGTAAAGTTCCATTGGCTTGTTGAGTTTACGGCTCAGATCACGGATCATACGAGGGAACTTGTTGACAACGCTCTCGATTGGAACCATTCGCACTTTCATGACTGACTCATGCAGATTGGTCGTAATACGTTCCAGATACTCGATCTGATCATGGAAGGACTGGTTGTTGCCCTCGCCGTTTTGCTCGGAATCACTCAGAGATACCAGACTGTTCTTTGCGATGATAAGTTCGCTGACCTGATTCATCAGAGCGTCTAACTTTTCAATATCCACACGCACGGTTCTTGCTGTCACCGGCTTGTTGTTGTTTGCCTTAGCGGACTTGGCAGATGTCTTTGTTGCCTTGGCTGCCTTCGGTGCCTCGGCAGGCTTGTCCTCTGTCTTTGTCTCTTCCTGCTTGGTCTCCGGTGCTGCTTCCGGTTCTTCTTCCTGCATAAATTCTTCGTGGCTGGACTCCTTGGCATCCACACCCTCGATCTCGTAAACTGCCTTGACCGCATCTACGATCGGCTGTAATTCCTGACTGGATGCAACAACCAGACTGAAATCCAGATCAAACTTTGCATCCTCAATATCCTGTGAACTTGGGTTGTAAGCAAGAATCTCGCCGAAATCCTCTACTGCCTTAAATACCAAGAAAGCTCTTGCCGCCTTTAAGAGGCAGTCTTTTTGGATATGTACGGTAAATTCATAGATATGGAGTCCAGATTCCTGTGCTTCCTTGATCTTGCTATAGGTCACATCATCCACTTCCATATGAGAAAGTCCATCTGATGCAGCCTCTTCTTTGGCAGGTGCAGCCTTGGTCTCTACTGCTTCCTCTGCCGGTGCTGCTGTGGCACCGCCGTTTAAGTAATCATTTAACTGCTGGATCAGGGCTTCGTTGCCGTTGTCTCCCTCATCCGAAGTAGCCTTGACCGTCTCAAGGTATTCCTCGATCGCATCCAGACAGTTGAATAAGATATCGATCAGGTTGCTGTTGACCTTGATATTGTCATTGCGGATCTCCTGAAATACATTTTCCATATCATGGGTGAGTCGCTGCATCTTCTTGAAGCCCATGGTTCCAGCCATACCCTTTAAAGAGTGTGCTGCACGGAAAATCTCATTGATGACGTCTTTATTCTCCGGCTCTTTTTCCAGGATCATAATATTGTCATTGAGTGCTTGAATATGACCATTTGTTTCGTCGATAAAAATGTCGAGATATTGACTTACATCCATCTTTTAATCCCCCAGTTTCTTAATAATTGCATCTGCTATTTGGTTTATAGGAACTACTTTATCACTCAGACCCTGTTGTTCGATGGATCTGGGCATGCCATAGACAACACATGTGTCCTGACTTTCTGAAATCACATAAATCTTCTTGTGCTTTTTGAGCATCTGGATCCCCTTGGTACCGTCTGCACCCATGCCTGTAAGGACAACGCAGAGGATCTCCTTGTAATCCGAATGGCAAAGGGACTCGTACATAAGATCTGCACAAGGCTTGAGGCTGCCGATCGGCGGTTTGTCATTGAGGCTTACCATAGGGCGACCGCTTCTGTCCTTGCCGATCTCCATATGCTTGCCGCCGGGTGCAATGTAGACCCAGCCAGCCCTCAGTACCTCCTGATCATCTGCCTGCTTGACATGGATGGCACTTGTCTGATCCAGTCGTCTGGCAAGAGAATCCGTAAATCCTGCCGGCATATGCTGTACCAAAACCAGCGGAACCGGAAGATCTGCCGGAAGCATAGGAATCAATACCTGCAATGCCTGCGGACCTCCTGTAGAACAAGCCAGAGCAATCAGGGTATCCTTCCGCATACCGGAAGATGTTGCGGTCGCAGCCTTGTCCACATCCCGGTGCACTGTCGTATCTACGGAGCGATCCAGTTTCTGAGATACGCGCTGGGCCATCTCCCATACACGCTTGGTAGCCTCATAAGGATCCACCGGCTGTGCATGCTTTGGTGCCGGCAGACCACGGGATGCATTATGCAGTGAACGAAGGAGTTCACTTGCTACCTTATCTGTCATACCATGCAGGCGGTTCTCCCGATATACATAATCATAAGCCCCCAGGCTCATCGCCTGACGGATGGTCTGCATATCTTCCGCAATGGAAGACGTCAAAAAGATGACGCGCGGACAGTTCTCCAAAGTCTGTAACTGTCGCATAAAGGTAAGTACATCCATGCGCGCCGACAGACCGATGACAACGATCGCATAGGCATTCTCTACTATTTTGTTGTAAGCATCTTGTGTGTTCATGCTCATCTCAGACACTTGAAAATCTTTGTCTGTATTGATTATATCACAGATTTTCCTTCTCATGAGTGCAGAGTCATCAACAATCAATACCTTTTGCATTATATTTCCTGTTCCTTCTTTCTGATCCTACGTTCTTCTTGAAAAACATAGCCGATCAACTGCTCTTTCATGCGTGGATCCTTAAAATAGAATTTCACACGATGCGTATATTTATCCTTGGCATCTGTCTGCTTGGAATCGATCACTTTTGCAACCACATCGATGTCCAAAGATGTTTTTTTGTTCTCCTGCGGCAACTGGAATTCTAAAAGGAGATATTTTACATTGGCTAAAGAGTTGCTGGATGTAAACCTTGCGCCACCGCCGCTGATATCTAAGATGGTTCCGATGCCGCGTACCGTCATCTCATTGCCTGCGGCCATTTTTTCTCTCACGGCATCGATCGTGCCCTCCATAGCCGCCTCTTCCGTCACGCCCATAAAGATCATCGGCACCATACAGGTGATCCGATAGTATTCCCGGCGCTGAAATTTTTCCAAAGGACCGGTCAGTACGATCTTTAACAGATAAAAATGCTGTTTTTTGATATGATCTGTCACCGTCCCCTGCGCCTTGTAAAGTCCCATCGGTGCGGAGAAGATAAACTCATAGCGGATGTTCTTTGGTAAAAGCTGCAGCCTGCCGCCGACCATAGGCATTTGCAGTTCTATGCTGTCTTTTGTCACATCAAATATACTTGTATAATAGATGCCCTGTGCTGCGTCTACATCCTCTTTTTCCATCAACTGGGTAATGCGGATATCAACCTTGCAGCCCGGCATTAAGTCTTCCATTCTCATATGATACTCCCGAACGCTCCCTGTCTTTTAAGAACGCCCCATAAAATTATTAAATAATTGCGTGATACCCCAGCGGTAGCGGTTCTTGTCATCGCCGGTCAAAAGATTCTGAGCGATGATCTCAAATGCCTTGGTAGACTTTGCGTTTGGCGCGACCGTCGATACAGTCTTTTGGTTGCGCACCGCCTTTTCCAGGGACGGATCGACCGGTATCATGCCCAGATAATGCAATTTCCCATCCAGAAATTTTTCCACGACAGAATTTAATTTCTGATAAACGGCATTGCCTTCCGCCTCCGAGGTTACCTTATTGGCAACCAGATGCACATTGGTGCCATTGCGGATAAACTTTGGATTTTTGTAAAGTGCCTTCATCAGGGAGTAGGAATCAGTGATGGAACTTGGCTCAGGTGTCGTCACAAGGATCACTTCCGGACTAGCAAGCACAAACTCCAAGACACTGTCCGCCACACCTGCTCCGGTATCTATGATCAAAACATCACATAGATCATTTAAAAGCGACAGGCTATGCACCAGATAGGAGATCTGTTCTTTTGTCAGATTGTTGAGTCCGACAATGCCGGATCCACCCGAGATAAAACCGATATCCATAGGTCCTGTCGTGATGATCTCACGGATGCTTTTCCCGCCAAAGATCAGATCACTCAGATTGTATTTTGGTACCGTTCCAAACATGACCTCGACATTGGCGAGTCCAAAATCCGCGTCCAGGATAATGACACGCTGCCCCATCTTACGGAACATAATCGCCAGGTTTACCGCCATATTGGATTTGCCAACGCCCCCCTTGCCACTGGTAATCGTGATCACGCGGGCATTGCCAATATTATTTTGATTTTTTTGTTTGATAACATTTCTTAATTGTTCGGCCTGATCCATATTTATCTGCCTCCCAACAAGAGTTTTACCAGTTTTTGTGTATCGACGACCTCAATGTCATCCGGCACATTCTGGCCTGTTGTCACATAGGAAAGCTGCGCTCCCGTGTGCAACTTGATATTTAATATATTACCATATGCACTGGTTTCGTCCAACTTGGTAAAGATCAGATGGAAATCGCAGAATTCATCATAGATATCTGTGATCTCGATGAGGTCTTTGTACTTTGTGGTCGCACTTAAGACCAGATAGATCTGTCTTTCGTATTGTGCCGGAAGATTTTTCAGCAGACGTTTCATATCTTCTCTCTGCCCATCATTCTTGTGTGAAAATCCTGCGGTATCCACCAGTACCAGATCATAATCTGCAAATTTTTCGATCTCTTTTCCAATATCTTCCGGTGTATAGATAATGGATAAAGGAGTATCCAGGATATTGGCATAGGTGCGCAACTGCTCCGCCGCCGCGATACGATAGGTATCGGCGGTAAGAAGTGCCACCTTTTTTTCCTGCTCTACTTTAAAACGCGATGCGATCTTAGCAATGGTCGTTGTCTTGCCTACACCTGTCGGTCCGATAAAAAATACGACCTTGGGCTTGTTCTTGGTCAGCGAGATCACTTCCGGCTGTCCCAACTTTAAGATCATCTTCTGGTAGACACTGGAGATCAGATAGTCCAGCCCGTTGGTGCTGTGGGACACACGATCCAGATCATCCATGAACTGATTGATGTAGATCTCATCCACTTCATTATCCAATAAAACCTTATATAAGACTTTAAAGAACTGATGGCTCTGCTCGTCTCTCTCTGATCCTAAATCTTCTACAAATTCCACGGAAGAAAGCGGACGGAATTCCTCTGCCTTTGGCTCGGCTACCATTTGCGCCGCCTGTGATTCACGAAGCGGAGCGATCGGTTTGTGTCCGTTCTTTTCCATGACCTCGTTGACAGCGGCAAATGCCTCTTTTAATGCCATGGTATCACCGGACAAGTCTTTTTGAACCGGTTCTGCCTTTGCTGCACGCAGACTTGCCTTTGGTGTCTCCATACGATTGTCAGCCGTTTCCTGACTTTCCAGATCGCGTAGGGAGATCTCCTCATCTGCAACGGCATCAAAGCCATGGGATGCCGGTCTGGCTGACGGTGCCGGCGGTATGCTAAAGGAAGGCTGTGGCATGACATCATCTTCCAGTGCGGCTGTCACCTCGTACATGCTGCCCTTGAAAATGCCAAGAAAGCCCTTTTGCCGCACTTCCTTTACATTCATGATCACAACCGATGCGCCCATTTCCTCTTTTGCCAGAGCGATCGCTTCTTCTTTTGTTTTTCCCTGAAACTTTTTAATGGTCATCTTATCCTGTCACCATCCCCACTGATTGTAATTCAACATCGGAGTCGATCTCATTATATGAAACCACGATCAGATCCTTTACATAATCTTCTGTCATTTTCTTAAAATACATACGCACGATTGGTGATGTCACAACGATCGGTGTCTTGCCGGTCTCCTCGAACTTTGCGATCTCTGCCTGCAAAGAATCCATAATGGCACGGATGCGTTCCGGATCTAAGGTCAGATATGCTCCCTGCTCCGTCTGCTTGATGGATGCCATGATATCCTGCTCTACCTTTGGATCCAGCGTAATGCAGGAGGTCACTTCATTCGGCACAAAGTAACGGCTGGAGATTGCACGTTTTAAGCCCTGACGGACATATTCTGTCAGGACATCGGTATCTCTGGTTGTCGCTGCATGGTCAGCAAGCACTTCAAAAATAGAAAGCAGGTCGCGGATGGAAATCCCCTCTTTTAAGAGATTCTGCAGGACCTTCTGGATCTCGCCAAGACCCAGCAGTTTTGGTGTAAGTTCGTCCACCAGTGCCGGATTGCTCTCTTTGAGATTGTTGACCAGATTCTGCACATCCTGACGGCTCAAAAGTTCTGCGATGTGGCTGCGGATCACCTCTGTCAGATGTGTTGCAATGATAGACGGCGGATCGACTACGGTATAGCCCAGACTTTCCGCACGTTCCCTCTGGCTGTCTGTGATCCAGATCGCCGGCAGATGGAAGGACGGCTCAAAAGTCGGAATTCCGTTGATCTCCTCCTCCACAAAACCCGGATTCATCGCCATATAGTGGTCAAAAAGGATTTCGCCCTCTGCCACCTGAATACCTTTAATCTTGATGATATATTGATTCGGATTGAGTTGGATGTTATCGCGCAGACGGATGATCGGCACAACCGTACCAAGTTCCAGCGCGATCTGTCTTCGGATCATAACGACACGATCCAGAAGATCCCCGCCCTGATTGACATCCGCAAGCGGTATGATTCCATAGCCAAATTCCAGTTCAATCGGATCCACCTGCAAAAGGGAAACGACATTCTCCGGTCTGCGGATCTCCTCTGCCTCGGACTCCTCTGCCGCGACTTCTTCCTCGATGCTCTCCTCGCCGATACTCTTGGAGATCGAATAGCCGGAGATCAAAAATGCTGCACCAAAGGCACCGAACAAGACCGGGTTCAGCGGTGTTACCAGACCCAAAAAGATCATAGATGCACCAACAATATAAAGTACCTTTGGAATACCAAATAACTGTTTGATCAAAACGCCGCTGAAATCGGCTTCTTTGGATCCCTTGGTAACTAAGATACCGGTTGCCAATGAGATCAAAAGCGATGGAATCTGGGAGCAAAGTCCGTCACCGATCGTCAACAGACCATATTGCTGGATGGCACTCGTAAAATCCATACCACTTCGCATGACTCCCATTAAGGTTCCTCCGATCAGATTGATAAAAGTGATCAAAAGACCTGCTGTCGCATCTCCCTTGACATACTTTGTCGCACCATCCATAGAGCCAAAGAAGGAGGATTCATCCTGTAACTTCTGTCTTCTCTCGCGTGCTTCCTTTTCGGTAATGGCTCCGGTATTTAAGTCTGCATCGATCGCCATCTGTTTACCCGGCATAGCATCCAGCGTAAATCTGGCAGAAACCTCAGCAACACGTTCAGAACCCTTATTGATAACCATGAACTGCACAATGATAAGGACAATAAAGATGATGGCACCGATCACCAGATCGCCTCCACCAACGAACTGTCCGAACGTCTCAACGACATTTCCCGGCGAACCCGTACTTAGGATCAGACGGGTAGATGAAACGTTTAGGGAAATACGAAAGATCGTCGTAAACAAAAGCAGGGTCGGGAAAAAGGACATATCCAAAACTTCCCGCACAAACAAGACATTCATCAGAACGATCAATGCGACGGAAATATTGAGCGCCAGCATAACATCCAATAATATAGAAGGAATCGGAACAATGAAGAAAATAATTGCCGCCAATAGATATGCTGCAACGCCGATATCGGTTTTTTTAACACCGGATAGATCCATTCCGTTTCCTCCTTTCCATCGTATATCTCATCTCACCTTATCTTAAACTATTTATCTTTTACTGTAAACCAGCGCAAGGATCTCTGCCACTGCCTGATACAACTCCGGTGGAATCTGCTCTCCCACCTCGACCGTCGCATAAAGCGCTCTGGCAAGCGGTTTGTTTTCCATGATCTCCACACCGTTTTCCTTGGCGGTTTCTTTGATCTTTGCCGCCAGATAATCCTCACCTTTTGCGACCACCGTCGGTGCATTTTCAATCTCTGCATCATAGCGGATGGCTACCGCAATATGGGTCGGGTTGGTGATGACGACATCCGCCTTGGGAACATCCTGCATCATACGACGCTGGGATGCTTCACGCATCCTTTGCCTCTGCTGCCCCTTGATTTGCGGATCACCTTCGGTATTTTTATATTCATCCTTGACTTCCTGTTTGGTCATCTTCATGTCTTCGTTAAAACGATGGCGCTGGTAAATATAATCAGCCAGCCCTACCACCAGATAGCAAAGACTGATACGGAGTCCTGTATCTATGATGATATCGCCGATCAAAGAGATCGCCTGGTTGAGCGGTATCTCGTATAAGATGAATAAATTATTTGCCTGTCCCTTGATGCAGGTATATGCCACATAAAAGACCAGTACGATCTTTAGGATGGACATCAAAAGGTTAAAAAGCGAATCTTTGGAAAAAATACGCTTGAAGCCATTGACCGGATTAAACTTATCCAGTTTGGGCTCTAAAGGCTTGGTCGATACCTGCCAGCCGACCTGTACGATACTGATCACAATGGCAACCACAAGGCCTGCCGCCAAAAAAGGGGCTGCCAGACGGAGCAGCTGCAGATAGCCCTGGTTCAAAAGTCCGCTCGCCGCCTGTACAGTCATGCCATCCCGCTGGGTATCGACGACATCCGGTATCATCCCATAAAAGAGGTGAAAGACACTGATAAAGCCCTCACCCAGATAGGACACAAAGATACGCAGAGACAGGAATAAAGCGATCAGCATTGCCGCCGAGTTTAATTCCTGGCTTCGAGCAACTTTACCCTCTTCACGGGCATCTTTTAATTTTTTTGAAGTCGCCGGCTCTGTCTTTTCTCCGCCCGGTCCGTCCTGCGCGAACCATTGCAGGTCATAAGACAGAAGTAACACTTTGTCTTCCTTCAAGTTAATACATTCCTTCTATAAATGACACTGTCATGACTTTGATCTCTTTAAAAATAAAATTGGCAATGTCCGGTAATAAAAACGTCGTGATGAACAAAACTGCCAGACCAAGCAGGAGTTTCAACTGGACACCAACGGCGAACATATTCATCTGTGGTGCCACCTTTGCCATGATACCCAAGATACTGTTGAGAATCATCATGCAGGCAAAGACAGGCAAAACAATACGAAATCCAATGGCAAAAAGATCCGTACAATACTGCACCATGGAGGCAAGCAAGGAGTCCATCTGAAACTGCGCTCCTCCCAGCGGAAACAACTGAAACGAATCGATCAGCGCACGCAGGATATACTGATGCATATTGGAAACGATCAAAAGCAAGAGGATAAAGTAAGAATATAAATTTCCCGTGATACTGACCTGGCTGCCTGTCGTCGGGTCAAATACCATAGCCATGGAAAGCCCGATATCCATATCAATGATCGTACCTGCAAATAAAATAATGGAATTACAAATATATGCCGCGAAACCGATCAGCAATCCTGTAATTCCCTCTTTGAGCACCAATATGGCATAACCGACTTCCGAGGTGTATGCTGTATGTTCTACCGGAACGGCATAAAAAACAAGAATTGCCACAAATGCAGATAATCCGATCTTTACCCTCCCCGGTACTTCCTTCGCGCCAAAAAAAGGTGCTACAAACACAAAGCAGGAAATCCGTACCAATATCAGTAAAAAATATTCAAATGTACTTATATCAAATGTATATTGTAACATACCAAAACTAGCCTAAAAACGTGCTGAAGTTTGTCCACAATTCCGTCATGTAATCTGTCAATGTTGTCAATATAAAAGCACCAAAGATCAGCATTCCCAGGAATACGGCAACGATCTTTGGTACAAAGGTCAGCGTCTGTTCCTGAATGGAGGTAACGGTCTGAAAAATACTGACGATCAGACCGACGATCAAAGAGATCAAAAGCAGCGGTGCCGCACATATGATGATATTGTAGATCGCATCTCTGACAATATCCAATACCTGTCCTTCTGTCACAAAAATCACGCTCTCTTTCTATTTATCAGTAAAATGTCTTGACCAGTCCGCCAATGACAAGATTCCATCCATCTGCCAGCACAAATAAAAGTATCTTAAACGGCAGGGAGATGGTCGTCGGCGGCAGCATCATCATACCCATGGACATCAACACGGACGAAACGACCATGTCGATCACGATAAACGGGATATAGATCACAACACCGATAATAAAGGCTGCACGCAGTTCGCTTAAGATAAAACTCGGAACCAATACAACAAATGGGATATCATCATAATCTTCATAGGTCGTATCTGAGATCTCACAAAAGAGTTTGAGATCCTTTTCCTCCGTCTGTCCGTACATGAAATTACGGATCGGCTCCACGGCACGATCCAGTGCCTCTTCCTGTGTGATCTCTCCATTGTCCAGCGGTGTAATGGCATTTTCATTGATCTGCGTAAAGGTCGGCCACATGATAAAGAATGTCAAAAACAATGCCAGCCCGATCAAAATCTGGTTGGGTGGCGATGTCTGCGTACCGATCGCGGATCGAACAAAATGCAGGACAATGATGATCCTGGTAAAAGAGGTCAACATGATCAGTATGGACGGTGCTAAAGCCAGAATCGTTATGACCAGTAAAATACGCACATTTGCGGATAAAGATCCGGAATCTGAATCCAGGGTCAATGATACCCCGCCCTTGCCTGTGACCCAGTCACTGGAATTTGGTGCATTGTCCGTTGCTCCGTAGGAAGACGCATAGACTGTACTGCCACTGGCATACCAGACGCTGACACAGATGGCAAAGGTTGCCAGGATCAGACTAAAGATACAATATCCTTTTTTTAATTTGTTTTTCATATTCATGTCTACTTCTTCGGTAAATGTTCTTTGAACTTTTGTAAGGCATCGGCAAAATCGCCCTTAGCCGTCGGGATCGTCATATTCTGGGAAGGCATTTCTTTTAACTGCTCTCCGCTGAGTTGTCCCAAGACTGTGATCTCGTCCTTGCCGATGGCAATGACATAATAGGTGTCCTTGCCTGCCTGTATCAACTGTATGTACTTATTGGTCGTCAGTTTCAAGGTCTCAACAACCGAAAGGTTCTTGCTGATGCTCTGGCTTTTCTGGTAACCAGCAATCCATCGAGTCACATAGTAAGTCAATGCCAGAACGATTAAAAAACAAAAAAGTACAATGATCAGTTGAAAGATATTCTCACCTGTCGATGATAGTAAAATCATTCTTAACCAATAACCTTCTTTACGGCTTCAAGAACACGCTCTGCCTGGAACGGCTTTACGATAAAGTCCTTGGCACCTGACTGAATTGCCTCGATAACCATTGCCTGCTGACCCATTGCAGAACACATGATAACGCAGGCATTTGGATCCTTTGCACGGATTGCCTTTAAGGATTCGATACCATCCATCTCCGGCATGGTAATATCCATAAGCACCAGATCCGGCTTCAACTCCGTGTACTTGTCAACTGCTACCTTACCGTTTTCAGCTTCGCCTACAACGTTGTAACCATTCTTTGTCAAGATATCCTTGATCATCATTCTCATAAACGCAGCATCATCACTAATTAAAATATTTTTTGCCATCTCTTACTCTCCTTTTTATCTCTTATTTCATTATCTCGGTAATACGAATACCGAAAGATTCTTCAATGACTACTACTTCACCTTTTGCAACGTATTTACCATTGACCAATACGTCGATCGGTTCGCCGGCGATCTTGTTTAATTCTATGATCGTTCCCGGTGCAAAATCCAAAATATCCTGAATGGATTTGTGTGTCCTGCCTAACTCGACAGTCACTTCCAATGGAACGTCCATGATCAGATCTATATTTTCCGGCTGGTATGGTGCCTGATAATTGCCGGCAAAAGGTTGGAATTGTGCAGGCTGCACATTGACCTGCTGTTGTGGTGGATATGGTTGCTGCATATATGGCTGTTGCATATATGGCTGTTGCATATATGGCTGTCCGCCTGACGTTCCCATATCCGGCATTGGTTGCGGCGGTGGGGTCTGCCCTAGCATGGCTTGTTCCTGCATCTGCCCCTGCGCTTGCGGTGGGGTCTGTGGTGCCGCCTGTGGCTGTGATGCCGGTTCCGGCTGCGGTGTCGGCATGTCATCATCCACGGTCGATGCCGTATCGCTCTCCATATTCGACATGATGTTACTGCACATCTCCTTGGCAAGTGATACCGGATACAACTGCATAATCTCACTATCCACCAAATCACCAATCAGCATTTTAAAGGTAATCTTAACGAATCTTCCCTCCAGAAAATCTTCGATTTCTCCTCCATCGGTTGTATCCTGCAGATCCATCAAGGTTGAGGATGGTGGGCTGATATCAATCATGGTATTTAGCATGGATGACATCGATGTTGCAGAAGATCCCATCATCTGGTTCATAGCTTCACTGATTGCACTCAAATGCAGCTCTGTAATCTCACCATCTGTGTTTGAGCCATCGCCTCCCATCATCAGATCCGTAATGATTTTTACGTCATTTTCCCGTAAGACTAAGATATTGCTTCCATCTAATCCTTTGGTATAAGCGATTCGTACCAAAACACATGGTTTTTCATATTTATCTACAATCTCATCCCACGTTCCCATGGAAACAACGGGCGTTGAAATTTCGACTTTTTTATTTACTAAGGAAAACAGTGTTGTCGCTGCCGTTCCCATGCTGATATTGGCAATCTCACCAATGGTATCAACTTCATCCGGTGTGAGTTCTTCACCTGCTGCCGCGTCAGACGTGTCAGCATCCGGTATCCCACCACTCAGGAGGGCGTTGATCTCTTCCTGGGATAATACGCCGTCACTCATTTATTCCTGCTCCTCTCTTATGACTGATGTTATTCTAACTGCATAATCTTCTCCGGTTGCGCCGGGAAGTGCAGTAAATTTCTTGATATCTCCGACATAGACATCCAATTCCTGATTGACCTTGGTATTCAGGCGGATGATGTCTCCCACCTGCAAACCCGAAAAATCGTTAACGGAGATCACGCTTTTGCCAAGGATCGCCTTGACCGGAACGATCGCTTTTGCGATCAAAGACTCGATGGTGTCTGCATACTCCATCTCCACCCGCTCCTGCATGTTGGAATACCAGAACTTGGTGTTTAACTTGTCCATGACAGGCTCTAGGGTAATATACGGAAGACAGATGTTCATAAAACCTTCCACATCCCCGATCTTGATGCTGATCGTCACAATCGCGATCATTTCCGATGGAGAAATGATCTGCGCAAACTGGGAGTTGGTCTCAATACGCTCCAAGCGCGGATGTACATCCAAAACATTGGTCCAAGGCTCACGCAATAACTGTACGCAGGCAGTCATGATACGTTCAATGATCAGAAGTTCAATCTCGGAAAACTCTCGTACTTTATCAAGCGGTTCTCCCTCGCCTCCTAACATACGATCCACGATCGCATATCCCAACTTGGATGCCATTTCTACAATGATATTTCCCTCTAAGGGTTCAAAGTTGACAATACCAAGCAAGACCGGATTGGAAAGGGAATTGGAAAATTCCATATAGGTAACTGCCTCCGAATTCATCACCTCTACCTGTATGTTCTTGCGCAAGTAGACCGGAAGGTTGGTAGACAGTAATCTGCCATAATGTTCAAAAATAATCTCAAGGGTTCGTAAATGTTCTTTGGAAAACTTGGATGGTCTGGAGAAGTCATAGTTCTTGACCTGCTTCTCGCTGCTTGCCTTGATCTCTTCAGCATCTACTTCACCACTGCTCAGTGCCTGTAATAAGTTGTCTATTTCATTTTGGGAAAGTATATCGCTCAAGTATTCTCACCACCCACTGCAAATTTCTCCTTTTTACTGATATTGTGCCGTTGGGAATCCTACCGCTACAATAAAATCAGACCCAAACATCTTTTGAAGATCTTTCAAGATCTCATCCTGAACTGCTGACTGATTATTCTTGATCTCGTCTATCGTATATTGTGAAACAATGTTGTTGATGTCGCCCTTGATCAGATTGACCTTTTCTTCGACCTGTGGCTTAAGATCCTTATAATCACTGTTCTTGGTATCCATGGAGATAGATACGGTGAGCATAGCGAAATGATCCTTGCCGTCCCCATCTTGCTTAAGGTTGATGGTCTGTTCATCATCAATATTATAAACCTCGATCTGGTCGATTGGGATATTGGCGTTGCTGGTCGCACTGCCGGACTCCAGATCCAGATCAATGGCGCTGCATACCTTAGTGATCAGTTCATTTGCTTTTTGTGTCTCCGGCAAAATCGTGATCGTCAGGATCACGGTGAGTACCAAATTGACAACCACGAGTGCTAATGTAATAACAGTAATAAGATTTTTCTTCATGATTGACCTCTCTAATTATTTAAAGATTCTGAATTAAGCGAATTGTAGATCTTGATCTCTACCCTTCGGTTCTTTGCTCGTCCTTCTGCTGTCGAATTGTCTGCGATCGGCACGTAAGATCCTCTGCCGGATGACTTGATATGTGCCGGATCCAGTGTCGTATTGTCCCGGATATAATTTGCCACATTCAAGGCACGATACATGGAAAGGATATCATTGTCACTATACTGCTCTCCTGCCGCCGGTGGCACATTATCCGTGTGGCCTTCGATCTCGATCAGATTATTGGTGTAGTTATTAAGGATCACGGCGATCTTTTCCATGACCGGAAGAACTTCCTCCCGGATAGTCGCCTCACCGGAATTAAAGAGCAGGGCTCCGTTTAAATTGATCAGCGTGTAGTATTCATTGAACTCTACATCCACCTGATTCTCAAGACCATAGGATTGCAAAAGACGGCTGACCTGTTCTGCCATCTGCTCACTTTCCGTAAGCCCGGCATTTTCCAGTGTCTCCTGCGCTTCTTCTGTCGTCACCGTCGTATCCGGATTCGTAACCGAATCATCCGGTTCCTCGTCTCCCTTAGGAAGGGCTGAGGATGAATTGAAATAAATATCAAACTTTTCCAGCATGCTCACACCGGAAGATATCAATTCGCCATCTCCGATCGTCGAACCGCCCGACGGTAAAATACTAAAGGTACTCTGCAAAGACTGCACGACCATTTCAAACTTTTCTGTATCGACTGTTGACATAGAAAAGAGTAATACAAAGAAGCATAACAGCAAGTTCATCAGATCACTAAAGGTCGACATCCACGCTGGGGAGCCCTTTGGTGGATCCTCCTGTTTTGGTTTTGCCATTATGCCTCACCTCCGTCTTCACTACCGGCATTATCTCGGTCAGATGGTGCTAGGAATGACTTGAGCTTTTCTTCGATAACACGAGGGTTCTCTCCTGCCTGAATAGACAAAAGACCTTCTACGGTAATCTCTCGCATCATGATTTCCATATCATTGTTTACTTTTAATTTTGCTGCTGTCGGACCTGCCAGCCAGTTTGCAATCAAGGAACCATACAATGTTGTCAAAAGCGCTACCGCCATATTCGGTCCGATTGAAGATGAATCTGTTAAGTTCTTCAACATATTTACCAGACCAATCAACGTACCAATCATACCCCAGGCTGGACCAAGTTCTGCCCATTTCTCCCAGAAGCCAATGACCTTTTTATGTCTTGCTTCCAGATTAATCAAATCTGTTTCCAAAATACCACGCACAAGATCCGGATCCGTACCATCAACAACCAGATTGATACCTTTTTTTAAGAATTCATCATCCATATCGTGTGTCGCTTCTTCCAATGCCAGAAGGCCTTCTTTTCGAGATATATTGGATAAATTGATAATATTGGATATGACTTCCGATGCATCACCTACGGATGGTTCTTTCATCGCCAGTCCAATACTCTTTAGGCCGCCGATAAAATCCGCCAGCTTATGGGATGCCAAGGTACCCGCCAAGGAACCACCAATCGTAATAATAACAGATGGAAGATCCATAAAGTCCTCGACAATATTACCGCCGGACGACAAAATACCAAAGACAACCATGACCGCGCCTAAGATCAGACCGACTAACGATGCTATATCCAAACTATTCACCGCCTTACATATAAAATACTATATCTTGTGTTTTTTACACAAAAACCCATAGTTTCACGTTTATTTAATCTTACTAAATTTTATCTATCTTGTCTACTTGTAATTCCATTTATTTATCATATTTCTACACAAATTGCGATAATTTAAATAAAAAAAAGCCCACTTTATAGCAGGCTATTTTTTATACATTATCGTTTCAGATTAACCAGTTCTTCCAGCAATGTATCCGAAGTTGTAATAATTCGTGAATTTGCCTGGAAACCTCTCTGTGTCGTAATCATATCTGTAAACTGCTCAGAAAGATCAACATTAGACATTTCCAGCTGTCCTGTTGTCATGCTGCCGCCATCTGCTGTAACCTCAACACCAATACCATCGAAATCACCGGAGTTTAATGTTGTTCCATAACAGTTATTACCAAGACTTTCCAGACCGGATGCATTTGCAAACTGCGCTACCGGAATCTGTCCCAAAAGAACAGTATTACCGTTATCATAAGAACCATAAATCTTTCCGGTTCCATCAATTGATACTCCTGTTAACTGTCCGAGTTTCTTACCCGTGCCGTCTGTTGCCTTATCCGCAGATCCCTTTTCAAATTCTGCGGTAGAACTTCCACCATGGTTCTGGTTTAAAAGATGGCTGAAGTCAATGGAAATATCCTCAAAGTTATCACCCAGAAGTGACATATTTAATGAAACAGATGTCGTTCCTGCGGAATCGATAAAACGGAAAGTTCCGTCGCTGGTATTAAACTGCAAAGTATAATTTGTCGTATCATAGGTCAGGTTCAACATACCGGTTGTCGTATCTACTGCCAGTGTTCCGGATGCTGCCGTATCTGCATCGATACCATAGATATCTGCAATGGAACGGAAGGTCTGGTTGCCGGCGCCATCCGTAAAGTTGTAGCCCAGTTCACCGCCTACGGTGACCGGTGCGCCGTCTGCACCTGTGACCATGGTATAGGTCGTACCATTTTCCGTATAGGTAATGCTTGCCGGATTGGTAGAGTTGTCCAAGGTATAATTCTTGCTTACGGAGAAGGATTTTACCGCTGTGGTGTCGTTACCGAAGATCTGGTCAAGGGCATCACTGCCGGCTGCGTCCACCCCCTGCTTATCCAGCCACTCAGCAAGGATATCATTGTTATCACTGTCATAAATATTGGTCAGTTCCACGGAATATGTACCGGCATCCGTATCAACTGCCTTGTATGCAAATTTTGCAGTATAAGAATATCCCAGATTATCAAAGAAGGATAAGGTACGGACATAACCTGCATCGCTGGTCACGTTGGTATCGTTCTTATCGATCAATCCGGAAACGTTTGCCTTTGTTGTTGCCTCAGGTGAGCTTGTCATATTATCTGCCTGCATGATACGAAGGGCAGATACGGTATCCTTGCGGATATCCCCTGTCAGAGGATCTACCTGCCAGCCCATAACGGTATAACCGGTTGATGTCATGGCAAGGTTTCCCGCACCATCTAAGTAAAAAGATCCTGCTCTTGTAAAGAGATTTTCTGTTCCATTATTTACGATAAAGAAATTGGTAGAACTTCCGTTGGTCAGGCGGATATCCAGGGCATCGCCTGTGGATTGTGCTGCACCGGGAGAAGTGATGCTGACCTTTGTGGCTGCGGTAGAAACACCAAGACCTATCTGCATGGCATTTTTACCACCGGTCGTTGCCGTGGCTGCCGTAGCCCCTGATGTTGTCTGATACATAATATCAGCAAACGTCGTAGAAGACGCTTTAAAGCCAACTGTGTTGACATTTGAGATGTTATTACCAATAACATCCATCTTGGTCTGATGTGTTTTCAGTCCTGACACACCAGAATACAATGCTCTCATCATAATAAATGACCTCCTAATCGCTGTCTTGCCGTATCTGTCAGTCAACGGCATTAGCCTCCATAAGGTCCGGCTAAATAATTACAGCTCCGTCTATATTTGTAAATACATTTTCGTCAGACTCTGTCTGATCCATTGCGGTTACTACTGTCTGATTCGGGACATTTACAATAAATGCCAAAGAATCAACGATAACCAAGGATTCTTTTATTCCTTTTTCACTGGCTTTTGCCACTCCTGCTTCCAAGCGCTGGCTCTGGTCTGCGGATAAAGCGATATCTCTTTGTTCCAGGCGCATATTGGCATGCTTGGAAAACTTGAGTTCTGATGTCGACTCTGCCGTGCCACCCATCTGCTGTCGTAAGACATCTTCAAAGGAAAGTCCTGTGGTCTTTTCTTTTGTCTTATTATCCTGCGTCTTGAGATACTGACCGGTGACCTGCTCGATCGAGGTAAAGGAATTGTTGATCGGATTCATTTGCATCACGCTCCTTACTCTGTTGCAGTAGTTGTATCATCGGATGTGGTCGTATCATCTGTACTGTCCTTACCGGCTTCTGCTTCTGCATCTTTGAGTGCCTGTAAACGTTCTTCCAGTTTCTCCAGTGACTTGACCGTGTCAGCAGAAACAAATGATTTCTGTGAATCTGTCATTGCATCATAGAACTGTCTTGCTTCCTTGATCTTGTCCTCATCCGCTGTCGTAAGTGTGTAGACCGTCGGCAGTTTCTTGATCATATCTGCAAAAGTCTGTGCACTGAGCACGCCTTCATAATAATCGTCATCGCAAACACTATCCAGTGTATCGATACTGTATAATTTGTTGTTCACAGATAAGAACATCTTATTGTCTTCCGTCATCACATAATCTACTTTTCCGGAAATGTACTGATCGTCATCCAGTAAGATAACATACTTTCCGACCAGTGAGTTTGCCTCGATCGTAGACATCTGACTCTGTACGGACTGTACGGCTTCGATCTGTGAAAAAGATGCAAGTTCGGATACATACTCTGTATTGCTTGTCGGTTCCAGTGGATCCTGATACTGCATTTCAGCAACCAGTAACTTTAAAAACATCTCCTTGTCATAGGTGTTGGACTTGCTGTCCGTGTCTGTCTTTTTTGACTGACTTGCGCTGCTATCGACCACTTTACCATCTTTAATCTCCTGTACAAGTGCCATAAATCTCCTCCTTTCTCATATTCCTATGCGGTGTAATTGACGGTGTTACCCTGATCCCGCATCATCTTTGTTACTAATTCTTCCTCTTGTGTCATGAGTCCCTGTAGATCATCCAGATCATTCATATTCAGGTTTCTCATCTTTTTCGGACGTTGATTCTGTCCTTCCTGTCCCTGTTCCTGATTCTGCTGACCGGCTTCCAGATTTCTCTCAAATTCATGGGTTCCCACGGAAATCTCTACAGACTGTACCTTGGTCTGTGACTGGTTCATCTGCTCTTTTAACTGGAACATCTGATTTTCCAAGGCTTCCTTGACCTGCTCATTCTGTGTGTAGATATGAGCCCTGACCTGACCATTTTCCTCGGTCACTTCCATCAAGACCTTTCCCAGCCCCTCCGGGTGCAAAAGCATCTCAACCGTCGTCTTATCGCCATCCATCGTTGTGCGGCTTGCCTCAACGATCTGGTCGATGATGGACTGAACGGAAACGCTTTCTCCTGTAGGCAGTTCTACGGTCGGTTCCATGTGCGAGGCAAATTCCGTAATCGGACTTTCTGCCTGCATCGGTGTCAGATCCTGGGTCGGATGGATCTCAGTTTTTGTCTGCTGTTTTAAAAAAGCATCTGTGTCCTGATCTGTGGCATCTTCCTGCCCCTGATCGGTCTGCTTTTCGGTCGTCACATCCTTGGAACCTGCTGTTACAAGTTCGTCTGTCTCGTCCGTCTTAGTCGGTTCGATCGTTTCCTCTGTCGGGATCTCTACCTGCTCGGTCGCCTCTTCGGCTACCACCGTATCTTTGACGTCCTCTGTCTTTTGCATGGTTTCTTCTGTCCCCTCTGTTGCCTTGGCAGGTTCATGCAGATTGTCTGTCGTTCCTGCTTCCTCCACATCGGTCGTTACCAGTTCTGCCATCTGCTGTAAGTCTTCCATAGATATTCCAAGATCTTCCTGCAGTCCACCAGCCAGATCATTCACTTTTAAAACGATCTGTGGGAAAGCATCGCTTACAAGAAGACTTGCGGAATCCTCACTGCCGGACAACTTTGTTACCAATGCTGCCAGATTCGACTGATCTGTCAGATCAAGAAATTGTAATCCCAGATCTTCCATGGCTTTTTCAATCTGCTCATCTGTCACATCCAATTCGTCCTTGATAGCATCTTTGACATCCTTTGCAAAAGCATCGGTCTTGTCTTTGACGTCCTTTGTCTGGGCCATGCCTTTATCATCCTGCTTTGCAAGTGATACATCAGACCGCTTGTTCTCCATCTGCGGAGCACGTTCAATCTTACCGGCATTGTCCGCACTTTGTACTACCTGTGGTGCTATTGCAGAACTTTTTTGCATCTGCATCATCTGCCGGAAATCTCCACCGGATGCGTCTTTTGCACTCGTCTGCTTGGCATTTGCCACCGTAGCCGTCGGCATCAGGATATTTGCTATTCCTGTGCTTGTCATGGCATCTTCCTCCTTCCATATGCAGTTATCAATGTACCTGTCTCATAAGATGAGACTATATATTCTTAAGGCTCCATCAACTTGGTCACAGCCGCAGCCGTATCCGCATTCATGGCTCCCAGAATATCACCTCTGGATTGGGCATCCATAGCCCAAAGTATCTTGCCTACCAATGGCAGATCATCTGTCATTGTATCAAAAATAGCAGCTGCCTGTTTGGCTTTCATGGAAGAATACGTCGATGCATAAGACTTGATCTGTTCATCTTCCTGCAACTGTTCTACCACCTGCTTGTATATCTCTTCTGCCTTTTCCGGCTCGATACTCTCATAATATTCCTTATATGCACTTATATCGGGTGCATTGTCCGAAAAAACAACCTCTTGATAGAATTTTTCTTTTTCTTCTTCAAAAGCGGCTTCGTTTTCTTTATAGTTCTGCAGTTCCTGTGACTGCGCCTCTAAATCTGCCACATGGGCATCCGAGTCATCCTTGCTTGCCTTGACATCCGCCAGTTCCTTTTCCAGTTCCTTGATGCGCTTTACCGCATCCTCAACAGAATCATAGGCATAGGCTTCGTCCTCTTTTGCATATTCCTGCACATCCGGCAGGATCTTATTGATCACAGGTACATCCTTTAGAACCGGATATAAGACGGTCGAGCCAAAACCGCCGACATCCATCTTTACCAGCAATCCCAAGATCAAAAGCCACAATAATACGATAAAGACAGCCACAACGCCGATCAGGACTTTGCCGCCTAAGGTTTCTTCTTCCTCTTCGCCGTTTTCTTCTTTCTTTTCTTTCTTACGGGCGCGCTTTGCTTCCTTTGCCGCCTGTCTCTTTGCCTTCTTGTCTTCCTTTTCGTCTGCCATTCTTTTACTCCTGTTCTTCTTTGCTGTGATAGGTGTAACTTACCAGTTCATCCGTCATCTTGCCTTCTTCTGCCGCCAATTCTTCTTTGAAGGCTTCAAATGCTTTTTCCTTGAGGTTTTCATGGGTCTTTCTCTCTTTCATGACCTCATTCAAACGCTTTCTTGCCATCTCCAGATTTCGCTGTGCCGTGTGTACCGCGATCATCTGGTCGCGGATCATGGATTTAACGGAATCGCTTGCCCGCTTACAGGTCTGGATCTCTACGATGTCAAGTTTTGCACTTGTTAGTTCTTTTAATCTGGCTTCATAACCGGCTTTGCGGACAAAAAGTTTTTGCAGTTTTTCCTGTTCCTCCAAAAGCCTTGCATTGGCGATACCGTAAGCCACTTTTTCCTGTTCTTCCATCTTTTCTTTGATTTCCAGAATATTCTGCATGCGATATCTGAATTTTGCCATCTGCCGTCACTTCCTATATCTATGCACTCTCGCCGAACATCTGCTCCAGTGCGCCAACTACCTCGTCAAAATCAAACTTATCCTCTGTACTCTGGCAAAGGAAAGCATTGACCTGATCTATCTTTTCGATCGCATAATCGATATTGTTGTTGGATCCTGCCTTGTAAGCCCCGATATTAATCAGATCTTCCGCTTCCTGATAGGTTGCCATGACATTCTTTAATTTGCCCGCCATGGTCTTATGTTCCTTGGTCGCAATCGAACTCATGACACGGGAAATGCTTGCTAAGACATCGATCGCCGGATAATGGTTTTTCTGTGCCAGTTTTCTGGAAAGGACAATATGTCCGTCCAAAATACCACGCGCCGTATCCGTAATCGGTTCATTGAAATCATCGCCGTCAACAAGCACCGTATAAAGACCGGTGATCGATCCCTTATCGGAATTGCCGGCACGCTCTAAGAGTTTTGGCATCTCCGAATAAACGCTCGGCGGATAACCTCTTGTTACCGGCGGTTCTCCTGCCGCAAGACCGATTTCTCTTTGCGCCATGGAAAAACGGGTCAGCGAATCCATCATCAAAAGGACATCCTTGCCCTGGTCGCGGAAATATTCTGCGATCGCTGTTGCCGTCTTTGCCGCACATTTACGGATGGACGCCGGTTTGTCTGATGTCGCCACCACAACGACACTGCGCTTCATGCCTTCCGATCCCAAGTCCCTCTCGATGAACTCACGTACCTCACGGCCACGCTCGCCGATCAGGGCGATCACATTGATATCTGCCTTGGTGTTTCGTGCAAACATACCCATCAGGGTAGATTTTCCAACACCGGATCCTGCAAAGATACCGATTCTCTGTCCTTTGCCGACCGTGATCAGTCCGTCCACTGCCTTTACGCCCAGCGGCAATACCTGTGAAATGATCTCACGGTTCATAGGCTCCGGCGGCGTTGCGTCGACCGGATAACGCTGGGGCAGATAGAGGTCCTCTGCATCCGTCGGTCGTCCGATGCCGTCTAGGGTGTGCCCTAGAAGTTCGTCCCCGACCGGAATGGAAAGCGGTGCCTTGGTATTTTCAACAACCGCACCAATACCGATGCCATCGACACTGTCAAAGGGTGTCAGAAGCAGATGCTTATCACGAAATCCAACCACCTGTGCCATGACAGCCTGCGAACGGTCGCCTCCTACAAAAATACGGCATAGATCGTTCAACTTAGCATCCGGTCCGACAGACTCAATTGTGAGCCCCACCACTTTCGTGACGCGGCCCAGACAGTCAAAATATGTTTCATTTGTAAGTGCTAAATATTTGTTACGATCAATTTCCACCTTATATCTCCATTAACTAAGGGATTTTATATCCTTGATCAGATTGCGCATCTGGGTATCCATGCCACAATCAAAAAGTCCACCATCGGTCTCGATCATGCATTGCGTCTCATCCAAAAGCGGATCTAAGACAATATCTAAAGTCATGTCCTGCCCTACTTTTGCCTGTAACTCCTCTTTATGCGCACGTAAAAATTCCAGATTGGCTTCGCCGACACGGATCATAAACTCCTTACTGCCTTCTATGTTGGCAAGTGCCTGATCGACGGCATGCCAGATGATCTCTTTTTTATCTCCAAACTGCACCAGAAAAACTTTTTCTACCACATCACAGACCACATCCACCAACTCGTGCTCCATGTTCTTTTGTTTCTGGTCGTAGTCCGCCTGCAACTGCTCTTTTTCTGCCTGCATCCGGCTTTCTAATTCCCGCTGTCTGGCAGCGGCTTCCTGTAAGCCCTGCTCATAGCCCTCTTTTTGTCCTTCGGCTTCGGCATGGGACCGCATGGCATCTGCCTGTTCTCCTGCCTCTGCCAGGATAGCATCTGCCTGCTCTCTCGCCTCAGAAAGAATGGCATCCGCCTCTTCTTTTGCCTGTGCGACATAGTCTATCTCCGGCTCCGCTTCCTCTGCCTCCTCCGGCATCTGCTGGCCAAGACATTCTGTATCTTCATCCAGTGACTCCCCGTCCATAGGTACAAAGGCATCCTCAGAATTCAGTGCCTGCATCTGACGTTTTTTTTCTTCGCGTCGTCTCTCCTCGATCTTTTCTCCGACCAGTTCATTGGAGTCGATGACGCAGGTCTTTTGTTCTTCCTGTGGTGCCATCTGCACACGATATAATATATTAGACAACGAGTTCGTCACCTCCACCTCTGGAGATTACGATCTCAGCAGAATCCTCTAACTTGCGGATAATACCAACGATCTTCTGCTGTGCTTCCTCGACATCCTTCATACGGACAGGACCCATGAATTCCATATCTTCCTTAATCATGGTAGCCATACGTGAAGACATATTCTTGAAGATTGCAGCCTGCACTTCTTCGTTGGCACCCTTTAGGGCAACACTCAGATCACTGTTATCCACATCACGCATAACACGCTGAATGGCTCTGTCGTCCAGAAGCAGGATATCTTCGAATACAAACATCTTCTTGCGGATCTCGTCGGCAAGTTCCGGTTCTTCGATCTCGAGGGACTCCATGATACGCTTTTCTGTACCACGGTCTACGGTATTTAAGATTGCTACGATGGCATCCACGCCACCCGCGATCGTGTAATCCTGATTGATGAGGGATGATAACTTTCGCTCCAAGACGCGCTCCACCTCCTTGATGACTTCCGGTGAAGTACGATCCATGGTCGCGATACGTTTTGCCACATCTGCCTGCTTGTCCGGATCCAAAGCACCCAAGATCATGGATGCCTGTCCCGGTGACAGGTAAGATAAGATCATGGCTATGGTCTGTGGATGTTCATCCTGGATAAAGTTGAGCACCTGTGAAGGCTCTGTCTTTCGTATAAACTCAAACGGTCTTACCTGCAAAGAAGCCGTCAACTTGGTGATGACACGTGTTGCCTCATCAGCACCCAGTGCCTTCTCCAAAAGTTCTTTGGCATAACCGATACCACCTTCTGCGATATACTGCTGTGCCAGACAGACCTGATAAAATTCGTTGATCACGTCCTCTTTTAATTTTGGAGATACACTCTGTGTATTGGCAATCTCTAAGGTAAGTTCTTCGATTTCATCTTCTTTTAAATGTTTAAAAATGTCCGCAGATTTTTCTGGTCCTAATGTGATCAATAAGATTGCCGCTTTTTGCACACCGGATAATTCTTCATTTGCCATAATTAACCCCAATCATCATTTAACCAGTTGCGGAGCAAGGATGCTACCGCCTCCGGATTTTCATCTACAAATTTTTCTATCAGAACTCTCGCCTCAGACTTTTCATTGAAACCGATATCATCCAACTGGTCTTCCTGTGCCTCCAATAAAGATTCCACGGTAACTTCCTCGGCAAGGGCTTCTTCCTGCTGTGGGCGCATACTTCTGAATACCACAAAAGCAAGCATTGCAAAGATCAGCACTGCCAAGATGATCTGTAAATAATCCGTCCAGTCTCTGCCACTGCCCTCAGAATACTGGAACATCGGGATCTCATAGGCAACAATGGAAATATTGTCGGTAGAGATACCGGTCGCTTTGGATACCATATCATAAAAATCCTGATCCACATCCGTCTTTACACGGTCAGAATTCTGTGCCACAAATTCATCGAAGGTCATATTATCAAGCGTTCCGTCTGCCTTTAACTTGTCCTCGTTGTAGATCACCCGGTTGGTTGCAACAACAGTCAGGGAAGAATTGTCCAGATCGATCGTTCCGACTGCCTTTTCCGTTGTCGTGATCGTCTCGCTCGGCAGATAGTCCTCTGTAATGTCCGAAGTCGTAGAGGAAGTGATCGTACCGTCTTCCAAGACATAGGTCGTATCATCATCATTGGTATCGGTACCCGGTGTACCGCCGGCACCCGAGGTCGATTCGGAGGTAGACTCGGTACGGCTGTCCAGATAGCCCTGTGTCTGTCCGTCGTCAACATAGTAATGATAGTCCTCAACCTTTTGTTGATCGAAATTCATATCCAGATTCATACCCACTTCTACATTGTCATAGACATTGGTACCCAAGATAACGCTCTTGACCGCACTTGTCACATTGGCTTCTGCCTTTTGCTGGACTGTCAGATTGGAAGATGCCTTTCCCGCAGTCGAGGATTCATCTCCGCCGGAGAAAAGCGTATTGCCGTCTCCATCAATGATCTCGATATTTTCAGTCGACTTGTTGCCCAAAGCCGTTGCCACATAACGGGCGATACCTGCCGCCTGCTCCTCGCTCATATCATCACTCAGTTGCAGATTGATGCTGGCATATGCCTCCTCATCCTTGGAAAGGATGGTGCCGTCATCTGATGGCAGGGACAAGGTCACATATGCCTTGGATACATTGGAAATGGTCTCCAGATCATCCGCCATCTTTTCCTCTAAATATAACTGGTACTTTTTGTTCTTGTCCGCCTCAGTCGTACTAAAACTTCCATCGATGGCATCACTGATGCTGTAGCCGTCCGATGGGATGTCATTGCTTCCCAGGAGGATGGTCGCATTGGCACGGTCTTCCTGCTTGACCGTGTAGGTAAGACCGTCATCCGAAACTTCATAAGTGATACTGTTACTGTCTAAAAGATCCTTGACAGAAGATGCCTGTTTTGCCGAATCACAAGTGATCAGATTGACCATGGTCGGTCTTGTCATGACAAATCCCAAGATGGAAAATGCCACGGCAACGACAGCCGCGATACTGATAATCAGCACCTTTTGTCTGGTGCTAAAATTCTTCCACCACTCCACTATTCGATTTAATATCTGTTGTATTCTCTCAGGCATGACTTACTTCCTTCTATTCTTTAGATCTGCATATTCATAATCGTATTGTAACCGGAAATGAACTGGTTACGGACCGCAACTGTATATTGCAGTGCCAGATTCGCCTTCCGCTCTGCGATCAAAAGATCGTGCACATTGTCCGATTCTCCCAAAGCAAAGGATACCGCCTCAGCAGAGGCATTGTTCTGCAGACTGTTGGTATCATCCACCATTTTCATGGCATTGCTCAAAATAGTGTCAAAACTGCCGTCCGTAGCCGAAGTCTGGTTTGCCTGCCGGACCGAAGATTGATTGTTGGTTGTCTTGTAAAGCCCGTTTAAGGCTGCTGCTGATGTAACGTCCATTGTTTTCTCCTAATGCATTATGACTGACCGATGTTAAGTCCCGCCTGTACCATAGACTTCATGGCATTAAAAGCGGTCGTGTTTGCCTCATAGGCGCGGCTGCTGTCGATCAGATTGGTCATCTCGGTTACCGTATTGACATTTGGATAAGAGACATAGCCATTCTCATCCGCATCCGGATGGGACGGATCATACTCCATGGTAAAATCAGTCTCATAATCCTCTGTCACGGAAGCGACCTTGACACCATTGCCCTGAAACTTCTTGGTATCAGATAAGATATCTGAAAACGACGGTGTGATCTCCTTTTCCTGAAAAGTGACGATCTTACGCCTGTAAGGCGTCCCGTCCTCGGTCCTTGTTGTATTTACATTTGCGATATTCTCTGCGATCGTATCCATACGGAAACGCTGTGCGCTCATGCCGGATGCGCAGATGTCAAATGATTGAAATAATCCCATGGTCTACCTCCTTATGGTGTCTGCATTGCCGTGTTCATGCGGGTAAATTCATTGCTGACCGCAGACGTCAATGTCTGATAGCGTAACTGTTCCGATGCCAGTTCCACATTTTCTGTATCAATATCTACATTGTTGCCATCCAAGCGGTAGGAATAAGACGCATAATCAGTATAAGTCCTGCCTTCCAACTTGTTTAAGGACACATTGTCCACGGCTTTTTGCAGGGTATCATACTTAGAACTTTTGAGTTCTCTCTTTAAGACCTCTTCAAATGCAACATCCTGTCTCTTGTAGCCGGGCGTGTCAACATTAGCGATATTGTTGCCGATCACCGTCTCGCGCGTCCAACTGGCATCTGCTGCCCGATCTAGCACATTGATATAACTAAAGGCATTTGAATTGATCATACTCCTACCTCCTTTTGGTACATACTTAGCCTAATCTTATTATATTATAAATTATATCTATGAAAACACAAGTGTTTTTTACATGATATTGTGTCATTTTCTAAAGGGCGACACAAGTATTTGTAAAAAAAGAAAAGGAACCTACGGTCGTCCATAAGTCCCTTTTACTATCATCCATCCTTGCTCTATGCAGTTTAACTATTGCGTCTGACCTTGTCCAACTCATCAAACACAGCATCATTTAATACCTTGATGTAGGTTCCCTTCATACCGGATGACCGGGATTCGATCACGCCGGCGCTCTCAAACTTGCGGAGTGCATTGACAATCACTGATCTTGTGATTCCTACACGATCTGCAATCTTGGAGGCTACCAGGATTCCTTCCTCTCCCTCCAGTTCATCAAAGATATGAATGATGGCTTCCAATTCAGAAAATGAAAGCGTACTGATCGCTGACTTCACGATCTGTATCTTGCGGTTCTCCTCTGCATTCTCTTCATTGACAGACCGCATCATTTCCAGTCCGACAACGGTCGTTCCATACTCGCATAAAATGATATCGTCGATATCATATGGCTTGTCATAACGATATACAAAAAGTGTTCCCAATCGCTCACCCGCAATATCCAGCGGTGCGATGATGGCAGAATAACGATTGATATCTGCCCCCTCAAAGCCCAGAGTCTGTAAGTTAACATTCTCCTTGGTGGATAAGATGCCGAGCAGACGCTCGTTCAACATCGGATCAATAAAACCGCCTACCTCATCAACAATGAGTTCGGTGATGTCCGGTGTAGACTTGCTGTGGCTGACACCTAAGACCTTGCCCTTTTTACTGATAACCAGGATACAGGAATCCAGGATCTCGGTCAGAACCTGACAGATATCGTTAAATACTACTTTTGAGGAATTGTTATTATGCAATAATTTGCCGATCTTCCTCGTCTTATCTAATAATTGAACGCTCATGTTCTTCCTCCTCGCGCAACATACTACATTTCCTAATAACTAAAGAGATTTTAGCACAATAGCATAACAATTACAAGAGTATTCTGAAAACTCCATATACTTATACAAATTGTGTCACACGAGAGAATATTTTAAATTAAGCCTCGTCTTTATCCGCTGTCTCGACATGCCGACATTCCTCATTGGCACATACGAGTTTGCTGCCCTTGCGTACCATATAGGAACCGCACTCCGGACATGGCTTTGCCACCGGACGTGCCCATGACATGAAATCACAGTTTGGATTGTCCTCACATCCGTAAAATCTTCTTCCCTTTTTGGACTTTTTCATAACGATGTCTTTGCCACACTTCGGACATGCCACACCGATCTTTTCCAGATACGGCTTGGTATTGCGGCAATCCGGGAATCCCGGGCAGGCTAAGAACTTGCCATGCGGTCCGTATTTTACAACCATATTTCTGCCACATTCCTCGCAGACAACATCCGTTACTTCATCCTCGATCTTGACCTTTTGTAACTGGCTTTCCGCGATCTCAACAGCTTCCTCCAGATCCGGATAGAAGTTGCTGATGACTGACTTCCAGTTGACGGTTCCCTCTTCTACCTCATCCAAAAGTCCTTCCATATTGGCGGTAAAGTGTTCATCCACGATGGACGGGAAAGATTCTTTCATAATGCCGTTGACCACTTCACCAAGTTCTGTCACAAAGATATTCTTTGCTTCCTTTGTGATATAGCGACGCTTCAAAAGGGTCGAAATGATCGGCGAATAAGTACTTGGTCGTCCAATGCCAAGTTCCTCTAAGGTGTGTACCAGCGATGCCTCTGTAAAATGTGGTGCCGGCTGGGTAAAATGCTGCTTTTCTTCAAAGGACGAAAATCCCAATTTTGTATCTTCATGTAATCCGTGCGCACTGAGTTTCTTGTCGTCCTTCTCCTCATCGGAAGCCGTATATACTAACATAAAGCCGTCAAAAACGCGCTTGGAATCTGCTACGGTAAAACGATAATCGCCTGCTGCGATCTTTACATTGACAGTCTCATAGACAGCACTGCTCATCTGGCTTGCCACAAAACGCTTCCAGATCAACTGGTAGAGACGGAACTGGTCTCTGGATAAGGAGTCCTTGATCTCGGACGGCAGTCTTGTGATATCGGAAGGACGGATCGCCTCATGGGCATCCTGTACTTTTGTCCCGTTTGCCTTTGCCTTGGCAGCCCCTTCCTGCAAATAATCCTCTCCATAATTCTGTGAGATAAAGTCAACCGCTGCGCTCTTTGCCTCATCCGATACACGGGTGGAATCCGTACGCAGATAGGTGATCAGACCAACTGTGCCGTTGCCCTTGACGTCCACACCTTCGTATAACTGCTGGGCGATGCGCATAGTCTTCTGGATAGAAAAGTTCAATGCCTTGGAAGCCTCCTGCTGTAAGGTAGAGGTCGTAAATGGCAGAGGTGCCTTTTTCTCTCGCTTGCCCGTCTTTACAGACTCTACCCGGTAACTTGCCGACTGCAGTTGGTCCATGATCTTGTCTAAGGATGCCTTGTCACCGATATCCAGTTTGCCATTCTTGTCGCCATAGAACTTTGCCACAAATTGCTTCTTGGCATCCAGATTATCCAAAACGACATCTAAGGTATAATACTCCTGTGGGATAAATGCCTCGATCTCCGCCTCACGGTCGCAGATAATACGCAGTGCTACCGACTGCACACGTCCGGCTGAAAGCCCTCTTTTGACCTTTGCCCAAAGCAGGGGACTGATCTTGTAGCCCACCATACGGTCTAACATTCTTCTTGCCTGCTGTGCATCCACCAGATTCATATCGATCTGACGCGGATTCTTCAAAGAATTTTTGACCGCCGTCTTTGTGATCTCATTAAAGGTGATACGCTCTACATCTTTGCCCTCTAATTTCAAGGCTTTTGTCAAGTGCCAAGAAATGGCTTCTCCCTCGCGGTCCGGGTCAGTTGCCAGATAGATGCGGTCTGCTTTTTTTGCTTCTTTTCTAAGTCCTGCTAAAAGTTCCCCTTTTCCTCGGATCGTGATGTATTTTGGTTCATAGTCATTGGACGGGTCAAAGCCCAGTTGTGACTTTGGAAGATCTCTGACATGTCCATTGGATGCCATGACCTCATAATTTTTCCCCAAAAATTTCTTGATGGTTTTTACTTTTGCCGGTGATTCCACGATCACAAGATATTTTGCCATTACTCTCTCCTTATATGTAATCCGCTATCGTAAGCGGACGTATTGATTCTTAAAACATTCCTGTAACATCTTCTTGTCACACAAGCGCATGATGACAGACAATAGATACAGGAGTTCCAATCCACTCTCCGCAAGCACCGTCTCAATGCTTTTGGGATAGAAATCAAAGCAACTATACACCAACAATTCATCTTTTTCAAGGATAATTTCATTTGCCTCAAAGGCATTGCCACAGGTCAGATCGCTAAAATGTGACTCCTCGATTTCCTCAATAAAGCCACTCAGCGAGGTGATGATCCCCGCTCCCTGTGCGATCAGACGGTTGCATCCAGCACTCATGACATCCGTGATCCGCCCGGGGATCACATAGATATCCTTTCCCTGTTCCAAGGCAAAATCTGTCGTGATCAAAGACCCGCTCTTTTCCTTTGCCTCTACAACGACCACATATTTTGCGATTCCACTGATCAGGCGGTTGCGCGGCGGGAACTGCTTGGCGATCGGCTGGCTGCCCATGGCATATTCCGACAAAAGGCAGCCGTTTTCCATGATGCGTCCATACAGGCTTCTGTTTTCTGTCGGATAACACACATCCACGCCACAGCCGAAGACCGCCATGGTCTTTTGTCCCGCCTGCAGACAGCCCTCATGGGCATAGGCATCAATCCCTCTTGCCATACCGCTGATCACCACATAGCCCTGCTTTCCCAAAAGATACGCCAGTTCCTGCGCCATCTTTTTGCCATAGGCACTACAACGTCTGGCACCGACGATGGCAACGATCTTTTTTGTCTGCGGGATCTGTCCCTTGACATACATGCCATAGGGCGCATCAAAGACCTCTTTTAAATAGTAGGGATATTCCGTGTCCTCAAGTGTCACAAAAGATGCCCCTGTCTGTAAAAATGTCTGATATGCCGTGTCAAGATCTGCCTTTTTCCTTTCCCTTAAAAAGATGTCCGCCTGCCTGACATCTAAAAGTCCGTCCTGGCGCAGGCATTTTTCGGACAGATCATATATGGCATGTGCACTCTTGTATCTTTCTAATAGGTTGCGCTTTGTCCGGTTGCTCAAGCCCTGCAGACACATCCACCAATATTTATATTTCATATCCCACTCTCCCAATAATTCTTTTGAATTCCACGATAACAGACCGCCTCCTGCAAATGGCTGACCGTGATCTTCTCACTGCCCTCCATATCCGCTATAGTCCTTGCGACACGCAGAAGTTTGTGATAGGTTCTTGCCGTTAATGCCAACTGCTCAAAGACAAGTTCCATATAGGCTTCCTCCTCCGTGCCCAATGCACAATACTCTTCCATCTTTTCTGCCGGGATCTGGCTGTTGAAACGGATGGCTGTCCCTGCAAAACGTTCTCTTTGTAAGGCATGGATCCGACAGACCCTCTGGCGTATGGCAGCGGAAGACTCCTCACTATGATCGCTTTTTTGCAGATCATGAAAACCGACGCCCGCCGCCTCCACGCACAAATCGATGCGGTCTAAGAGGGGCTGGCTGAGTTTGCTATGGTAGCGCAACAAAGATTGTCTGGAGCAATGACATTTTGCCAGATCCGGATAATAACCGCAGTTGCAGGGGTTCATGGCTGCCACAAGGACAAAATCCGCTGGAAAGCAATAATTTCCGCTGACGCGCGCCACACATACCTGCTTGTCCTCCAGCGGCTGACGCAGGACTTCCAGCGTACTCTTTTTAAACTCTGTTAATTCATCTAAAAAAAGGACACCGCCATGCGCTAAAGAGATCTCCCCCGGATGCACCATACTGCCGCCACCGATCAGCCCCTGTTCCGTGATCGTATGATGGGGACTGCGGAAAGGGCGTTTTTGTATCAACTGATCCATCCCCTTTAGGGCACCACACACACTGTAGATCTTGGATACTTCTAATTGTTCTTCCTGACTCATGGGCGGCAGGATGGTCGGGATGCATTTGGCGATCATGGTCTTGCCTGCCCCCGGCGGTCCTACCATAAGCATATTGTGCATACCGGAAATGGCAACCTCGCAGGCTCTTTTTAAGAGTCTCTGCCCATGGATCTGGACAAAATCATAGGCCTTTTCCATAGTCTCTTTCTTGATCTCTTCCTTATTTTCTTCCTTATCTACGCTAACCTCTGCATCCCCACGCAGACAGGCTAATACCTCCTGCAAATGGGACAGACCAATCACCCGCATGCCCGGCACCAAGGATGCCTCCTTGACATTTTCTTTGGCAACGATACAGGTCTTTAATCCTGCCTCCTTGGCACAGATGACCATGGGAAGAACTCCATTTATCCCAATGATCCTCCCTTCCAAGGAGATCTCCCCCGCAAAAAACATATCCTCTAATATGTCCGTCGGAAATACCTCCATGGCAGCCAGCACCGCAACGGCAACCGGCAGATCAAATCCGGATCCAGACTTTCTTATATTTGCCGGTGCCAGGTTGACCGTGATCCGCTTAATGGGCAGTTCGTATTGACAATTTTTCAGGGCGGTGCGCACCCGCTCCTTGGACTCACGAACTTCTGACGCTAAAAGCCCCACCATTTCAAACATGGGCATACCATTGCTGATATCCGCCTCCACTGACACCAGACAGGCATCAATGCCGGACAAAACAGCCGTATGAACTACACTATACATAGACTCCTCCCTTTGTATTCTTCTCACTTGGAAAAACACCGCGAATCACGGTATAACGAAAAAAGATGAAATTATCATAACATAAATTTCACCTTTTTCAAGAAATAATTATGAATTTTTCAAAAGAGCCCCGCGTAATTTTTCCAAGGCTCTTTTTTCTATCCTCGATACATAAGAACGGGAAATCCCTAACTGTCCAGCGATCTCTTTTTGCGTCGCCGCACTTAGTCTGCCAATGCCATAGCGCTTGCAGATGATCTCCTGTTCTCTGGCGTTGCAGACCCCGGAAAAAAACCTCGGAACCCTCTAAAACTCTAAGGTTTTCCAAACTGTCCACCTTATATCCACCCTAATTTTCATGTTGCTTTCATGCCATATCAGGTATTTTACTGTGCCAAATCTATGCCACTTAGCACCCCTATGGGCATATTATATACATTTTAGTATCTTTCGTCTACAATTATTTTACTACAACTACAATATTATATGGAGGTTTATCGTGAATTATCAATTAGAATTAAAACAAATTGTGGATTTTCCACGCTGCCGGATTTACCGGGAATTTATACAAACCCTTATGAAAGACAGAAGCATCCGTACCAACGGAGGTTCCTGTCTTTTTTATTTTCTCATTTTATGTTCTTATGCAAATTACAGCTCCTCTTATCGGAACATCGAACACCTTACTTACAAAGTTGTTCCTGGCGAATGGATCTGTTCTCTTAAAGAACTCCAGATTCACTTCCGCCAAAAATTCCAGCACCAGGTCATATCCATATTGGATACCCTGGTTGAGCAAAACCTTTTAACCTACTCACTGCACGAAAAAAATAAGATTATCCAATACAAGATCAAAGACTGGCCAAAAGATAATACTGCCCTTTCCTATAATTACCCATGCAAAAAAGACATCGGGTTTTTCTTTTTTCCAATCGCAGATGTTCATAAACTAATCGGACTGGGAAAATGTTCAGAAATGGATGCTCTTTTGGATCTTTGGATTCATGCAGTCTATAATGATCCATCTGTGCAAGGCTCTGATGCCGGTCCAGTAGTATATTTTCGCAATCAGACTGGAAATCCCTTGTTCAGTTATCAGGAACTTGCCAGACGTTGGAAACAGTCGAAATCTTCTGTATCCCGTCTGCTTAAAAAACTTGAAGATACCGACATGATCACACTGATTTCCTATTCCGGGAAACATGGTAGCATGGTATATCTGCGTAATTATCTGTCCGTTATGTTTAATATCAGTGATGTCATGATTGATAAGGAGGAAATTGCCATGAAAATGCAACTGCCAATACATATAACCGAAGATACCTTGCCTGACAAAAACAATTCTGAATGCGTTTCAGAATCTATTACTGACGAACAAATCATCGTTTCACAGGAAGGCTCCTGCGTTCCAGAATCACACATCAAAGTCATTGTTCGCAAAGTCGCTGAAATACTGGAAATACAAGGCATTTCTTGTTGTAGATGCCCCAAAACAAAGTATATATTATCTCCTTTATCAGCCTGCAAGGATAGTATATATCTATATTCACTACGTATTATCTGCCCCTGGGGGAAAGCAGCCTATCAGTTTGAATTAAAACTAAAACCGGAAAATCACGCCGTCACCAACGTCCCAGGGCATACTCCGCCTCTGCAGCATACCTTACCTGCCTTCGCTGAAATCCCAGAAGTTCTGTTGAAAGGAGGGGTTGTATAATGGCAAAGAAAAATCACCACCCTGTTTCTGCTGAAGTAGAAAATAATCCGTTGTACCATGATACCTATAAGCTGCTCCGTTGTTACCGGGATTCTACTTATAGCCTGATGGTTGCTGTCCGGCAGGTGGAAATTCAATTCCAACTGGAATACAACACCAGTGTAGACGAATTTCTAGATTCCATCTATGCTGCAGGAGCAGATCTGGGAGACAGCCAGATTGAAGAATGGGCAAAAAGCATTGCCCGCAGTAACAAAATGATAAAGCTGCTTCTCTCTTCTGTGGATCTGCTCCGGAAAAATCATAAGCATGGGGAAGAATATTACTGGATATTATATTACGCCTTTCTGTCTCCCCATGAACTGAAAAATACAGAGGAAATCCTGGAAGAGTTGGAAAAGCACGTTCCCAGTATCTCCTACCGGACGTACTACCGAAGGAGGCAGGCTGCTATTAACGCTCTTAGCAGCATACTATGGGGATTTTCTGCAAAGGGGACACTGGAAACTTTAAATAAGTTTTTCCCAAAATAAAATCGACATTTTCCATATAGGCACTCATAATTGAAAAAAACAAAGGAGGGTGCCTATTATGGATCAATTATCAAATTTTATATCCGAATATCTCAAAACATGTGAAACCATAAAAAAGTTAAATTCCAAAACCATTAAAGCATACCGTATAGATTTATCACAATTTCTTACCCTTTGAATCTGAATAATGTTTGTCTCTTTTATTTTATTAAAAAAGTGCATATCCTGAAACTGAATATGCACTCCAAATAGCATTATATATTTATTTTCTTTTGCACAAAAAAGCACGATATTTTCTAAAACTCTATCTGTGTGTCAAAGTAAAAGCTTCTTCCACTTCCTAATCTTTGTCCGAAATGTTCCAAAAGGGGCTACTGTATTTACATGAATAAACTTATAAACTTCCCATACTGCTGTTTTGGTAGCTTCATCTGCCCACTTTCTTTTATGTGGTAAAAATAGCTCCTCTTCCGTCATAGAATCAATCATTGTAAAAATTTTCTGTATATTATCATCCAGCATGCCCATTAGTTCTTTTAGAGATAAATGGGCATAGGTATCGGTAAACCACTGATACAATTCCCCCAATTGATTCCACTTAAAACCATCCGATGGTGTTTTCACTGGAAGTCCAGCCTGTTCATCATTTTCCCATTTCAATACTAATGCGGTCCACCCAACCTGATATGCAAGATTTTCTGCAGGTGTTCGATCTACCTCCATACATTGTTTGTCCTTCAAGGATTCCGGGATATCCTTAAACTCTGCAATATATTTGTCGTAAGCCCTCTTGATTTCTGCCTTTAGTTCCTCTTTATTTTCATACGTCTTCATCGTTTACCTCGCAGTCTTCCGTCTTTACTCCTTGTTCCACACTCCAAAATTGATTATCCCCTGCGAATTTCAATAAGCTGAAGTACATCCGCAAACATTTCTCCTTGATCTTCTAAATCAATCATAAGCCATTTTTGTCCATTTCCCCATCTTGTTTTTTCATAAAGTTCTCTTAATTCTGGGGCACAGTCGCATAAAATATTCTCAACTGCTTCTTTTACTTTTGAACCAATCACAACCAGCACTGTGAAATACCCTTCTCTTGGATATATCGTACACAGGCTTTTCCCAGACTTTTTAAATTTTACATTCCAACCACGTTCTAAACTACAACGGCTAAATTCTATTTTTTCATGGCACCTGTACTTCTTTTTAATCTCGGAACAAAATTTCATAAATACTGGATTTCTAATATATGCCGCAAAATCCTCTAAGATCGGAATTTCCTCTTGATTCTGCATATCAATCATGACCATTCTCCTTTGCTCTTTATAGAAACTGGAATTTTTTGTTGAAACACTTAAACAAATGAAGCATAAATAACATAAATTTCTGCAATCAAAACAATTCCGAGAACGCCATCTATCATCAAATTATACTGTATATCTGTCAAAAATGTTTTTGAATGTGTCAGGAAATATTTAATGTTTTCTTTTCCAGTCAAAAGTGTAATTATGATTAACAAAATAGGAAATAAAAAAATCTCTACCTTATTTCCAAAATCATCTGCTATCCCATTTGCAAAATGAACAGGAATAATCTGAGGTAAGAAAAACACGCTTACTATTGCTAATAAAACACCAATACTGCAAATTCCCCATGTTAATTTTCTGCTTCCTACAAGTTTCATAAAAATGCCTTCTTTCTGCAAAATTTAATTTTATATTTTTTCTCTTGGCTATCCCTATTTCTCCACAAATCTAATAATATGGACTTCAGTATATCATATCATTTATATCGCATCAACATCCAATCTTGTGAGGTACATTTGAAATAATTCCGGCTAAATACTCCTTGCTGTCTTGCCCCTTCTACTCTGTATCGGATTTCTCTTGATCTGCGTCTTCTCTTTTATTCCTCCTTTTCGTTAACCTGTTTTTCACTTCAACCAACCCTACAAAGGCAACAACCACTGTAGCCATCCCCATTCCTATCCCTGAAGCAATATCATTGATGATATTTTGAGCAGGAGATAACGCCCCTACCAGTAAAACGCCATATACCATCGCAAATAGTAGAGCAGAAAGAATGTCTTTGACCTTACGTTCACGAAATGTCTTCTTATACTTTTCCTCCCATTCTTCTTTCATACTTTGCAATTCTACTTTCCCTTTTTTCCCATCCTCTAATAATAATGTAAAAGGTACATAAGCTCCGATCAAAACGCTAATTGTTATATTTGGAATTTCTAAAGCCATTTTCGAAGCATCACGACTTGCAATAATAAATCCCGATATGCAGGCTCCCACATACGCCATAAAAATATAGCGTTTTTTTTCACTTATCCCCAAATCATTTTTTTTAAAACATAAAGAAAACAGATAGTCCATAGCCCAAATCAAAAGAAGTAATAGCACCGCACATATCACAGCATTAAAATCAGCCTTTATGAGTAACGAAAAGCATATATAGGCATACGATGATAGGAGCATAAGAAAAACATAAACAAGTTGCTGTATCGGCTTCTTTATTCTGTTTACAAATTCAAAAACCCAATATTTCTCTCTATAAATACAATAAATAAAGCCTGCCGTAAGTATCATACTGATAATATAAGATATTATTAAAACTCTCTCCATGTATTTCTCCTTTGTAAAATCTGTTTGATATAACCTATTTCTTATTTAGATAGATTCGTTAACTATGGAGGGACAAAACATTGCAGCTAAATATATTTTCTACCCTATATATCTCAAGGAATATGAAAAATCATATTCCCCAATTATTCTACCATCCAACACACCTACCACTTAGGTCGTAACTGTGCATTGGTAATTTCATCAATGATTCTTCACCATGTTCTGAGAACACAACCACTGCTCCTCTTAGTGAAAATTCAACTAAAATTTCCTCTATAGTATGATTCCAAACATTTTCAAACATTTCATGCAAAATAATAATGTCTGCTTCTTGAAGAAATGCCACTAATATTTCTAAGCAGTATCTCTTAGATATATCCAATCTGCTAACCATTTCGTCTTTACAATCGGACAACTTCCCCATTCCCAGAAAGCCTTCAATCACATAATCTTTGTTTATAATTGAACCTACATTTCTCTCTATATACCGAGATACTGTAACATTATCCTCTGGCTTCATGTTTTTCAGTTCAACTTCTTTTATGCTTTTTGTTGTTCCATAGCATTTTATAATGTCTGTTATCTTACGCTCTTGTTTACTACTACAATTATAAAATCCAACTATGTCTCTCGAACTTATGCGGAACAACCCATCTTCTTCATCATTTTTACTAAACTTCATTTCTATCATATATTCCCTCAACTCCTATAAGCAATGGTAATTTGGGCATCTTATATTTTAACAAAGCATAAGCGATTCCTGATAAACCAGTCATAAAACCTGGATTGTATAATTCTGTTGGTAATATATTTTCCTCATTAAGGAATTCCAAAATCTGTTCAAATCGAGAATCACAAATGCTTCTTACCTGCTTATCATCAAAAATTTCTGCATATCTTTTTAAAATCAATAAATTTCCCATGTTTCCATGGCATAGGCAGAAACCTGCATGTAACCCGTCTTCAATTAATTTATTTTTAGCAAGGCTTATATCTTTAATAGCTTGCTGAAGCAATGCAGTTTCTCCTAAATTCTTGATGGCATTATATAAGGTTAATCTGGATAACAGAATACCCGCAGCTCCATGGCACCACGCTATTGGTTGACTCTTATGCTGATCAACCTCTGAAAACTTTCTTAAATCAATCCAATTATTATCCTTTTCTGAGTATAAAGAATTTTCATATTCTACTAAACTTGAAAGGATATCTAAATATTTTGTTTGTGGATATACCTCATATAATCTTGAAAATAGTTCTATAAAACCACTGTTTCCATGTGCAAATCCCGCCAATACTTCAGGAACCACCTCTGATTTCCAACCAACTTTTCCATTTTCAGTAATCATATTCTCTATCAATTGTTCTGCTATTTGTATAGCTTTTTGTAGATAAATAGGCTTTTTTGTTTTTCTATACATATTAATCAGAACCAAAACTATTCCCGAATTTCCCGAAATCATATCGAACAAACGATCTTCTAAGATAAGTGTTTCCATACAATTTAGCCACTTATCGAAATATTCCTTATACTTGATATCATCATATATTTCATATAAAATACCCAACGTATATAAAATCGAACCTTCGCCGCTAAAGATTCCTGTATTAAAGTCTTCGATATTCTGTTCCCCTTCACTTATAGTATCAATATACCTCAACAAACGATTATCTAAAACCTCACAAATCTTATGATATTTTCTGTCATGGTATATCCATTCATATAAATGGAATACCAAATTAATCCCAACCGTACCATCATATAATGTATTCGGTAATGCCTGGATCATCCACTGATTTTCTTTTATACCAAATAATTTTACGCCAATCCAATTAACGTCTGCTCCATCTTCGCTATAAATCGCATTTGTTCCTATTTTATCTAGCAGCTCTTTTGCCAATTCTTCTGCCGTTTTGGCCATATTACTATAAAGATCTAGTTTTAACCTTTTATTCTTTATTTTCCTTGTTCCTGCATTCTCCATATTAAAAGTAATTTTAATATATTGCGTCTGTTGTTCTAAATTCTTATAGGACAAATTCTGTATATTTTCCTCAATTTGCTGCAAAGCTGGCTTACTAAAGAAATCCTTTACTTCTCTGCCATCCCAAGTATAAATGTTTTTTTTACTTCCACGAAAATAAAAATACGGTATATCACCACTTAATAAATCTTCAATTTCATACTCAATAAGAGATCTACTCCTTTGATTTTGAAGATTTCCATTTGCCAATGAATAAAAAAATAAATTTCGTGCTCCTCCATCCACTAATAATTCAGGATGATATGAACTACTCAACACAATTGCATACTGTTGTGTATTTCTAATCAGATATCTCACCTCTAATTCACCATATTGTTGTATGATTCTTAATAGTGTTTCTGTATTTTCCATTGCACCTAAGTATGCACTTTCAAATCCCTGGATAATTTTATCTGCAAATTCGGAGGGTTGAATAAACCTTCCTTTTAGCATTGCCAAATTGTGATTTCCTTTCGATACTGGATAATCATAGACAACCCTCATGTTAACCGACTTCGGATTGATAATAAAGGGGATTTTTATCGGGAATTTTTGTCCTTCTTCTCCACTAATGGCACTCATATTGATTCCTGTATCTCCTGCGTTATTCCATGAATAAAAGGGGAGTATTCCTGAATACAACACCGATTTTCTTAAAAGACTAGCCACTTTTTCTGCTGCACTTTTCCCATTATTCTCTTCTATATTTCCTATAAATGTTTCCGCATCAATAATAACTGGATATTCATTGCATGCAATGAGATTTTCAAAATGAATATCTCCTCCTTCCAAAAGATAATTTATAAACAAAATAATCCCTATTCTTTGATAATATCTTGAAAGTTCTTCTATAGACTTACAATCTCTTTGTATTACAATTTCGCACCAACCATACATTTCTTTATCAAGTATAGAATACTCATAACTTCCCAAATTACATATTCTATAGAAATAATTTGTAATCTCTTGTAGCTTAATCTCATTTTGCAAACTTCGTGGTTTATATAAAATTTTATCTCCCGATACAAATTCCACACAAAATACTCTTCTCCCTTTTTTATGCGAATCAGAAAAATCTGTCGAAAGATGGTTTACGACAAATCCTTTTTCAGTGATATTAAATTTTTTCATTAAAACATCTGCATCTTTCTCAATGCGCTCTATCACTTCTTTGTAAATATCTATCGCATTTTGTATAATTTCATTTATCCTTCTTTCTAACACTGGATAAAGCGAAAATAAATCATTCAAATATTGTTTATCCTTTAAAAAATGGTCGATATAATATTGATACTGTTCAGATTCATTTCCCCTTAACACGCCTTCTTGTCCACATATATGCATTTCATAAATTAAAGTTCGGATACAAAGATTATTAAGCGAATTAAACAAAAATTGCTGAAAATCAAATAGAATCGATTCATTGATATATCGTCTTTGTATAACTATTTCTCTAAGCTGTCTATTTGCCTCTTGCACAAAAGGATCATAAAATGCTCCGAAAACCATTTTCTCACCCTCATGCCTAAACGCCTTTTTGTTCAAAGACAATTTCACAAAATTTCGTGGTTGACTCTTCTCGTGGCTACTAAAAGCACAATTATTTATAAAACCAAAAAAATACTCAAGGTGGTTTTTCTTTACATATTGTAATCCTTCCTCCTTCAGTATTTTCTTCCAATACTCTAAAGACTCCATATTTATTTCAGACGGAATAGCATCATACACTCTTTCAGATAAATAACTAGATTTTTTCATGTTATCTCCCTTTCTCTTAATCCAGGCCCTAGTTCTAAAATCATCTTTGGTTAATTAGCAACAAGCAAGTGTAAAAATACTTCCGCATTCAACAGAAATTGTGCAAACCACACCTGATGAAGCTAAACTATCAACTTTGTTACTTGTCAAATCTGCTGCTTCTAATTCTGTCAAAAGATCTCCAGCCGGGTTGTTATATTTCATATTTGTTCTGTCAAATTTTCTCATAATATCCACCATTCCTTTCTTCAGAACTAGGGCCTTTTGATACCTAAGTATCTTGATTTTTATTATATCCTATCTCCGAATTTCGTCTTTATTTTTGGTATAGATTGACATTTTTTCTTCCTAATTGGTTTTCAACTGTCTTTATCATTTCCTAAATATGCCACAACTTGGCACACTTCTGCGATTGAAGGGTAATTTTACCCATGTTACAATAGGTATTGCTTATAGTATTCCTATTTTCCCCAGCACCTTAATCGGTGCTTTTTTTGTACCCGTAAACCTTTCGCTGACAGTAGCCAATACTTACACAGTACGTACAGCGTACTTCCCCTAAAATAAAACGTATTCTGTGCGTACAGTGTAAGTAAAACTTCCTATTATATAGGTAATTGCGAAACAAGTTCGCAATCCTGACTAAAAAGCGGTAAGAATCCTGC